>Ga0160428_1000543_pt1 | contig 40290 bp, 34 predicted proteins | sample SolpanmetagenomM_FD_108198 | JGI IMG/M metagenome (GOLD analysis project Ga0160428, IMG submission 108198) | Solar panel surface microbial communities from Lawrence Berkeley National Laboratory, California, USA - M | ecosystem: Engineered > Built environment > Solar panel > Unclassified ... | reverse complement strand
GTGAAGGACATATAGAACGGGTTGGCTTTAAACGATATCACGACGCCTTGAAAACGCCGCAAACCGCAAGCCGCCGCCCACATGTCCCTTCATCTGTTCAACAATGTCAAAGAGCCGACAAAAACACCGGCACAGCTCCCTTACCCCTTTTTCTCGGGGCGGTCAGCGCGCCAGGTCTGTTGTGACTGCCTCGGTGTCCGTGTCGGCCACCGCTGCGGTGACACCCATCTAGGTGGAGCGCTCCGGACCGTCAACACATAAATTGCAGTTTTTTGGCAGCGCATCAAAAAAGTGGCTCAGCGGGCTTCCTGGTGCCGCCTGCCCCTATTCCGGTCGGGTGTTCGCCCATCTGGCGTTCCGGGGCTGACAACGCAGCAGCGGCGGCCGGTTTCCCGAGCCGCCGCGTGATCGCCTAGAACTTGGTTTCGACGCTCATCGTAAACGACCGTCCGCGTGGGTCGGCGACGCGTGGCTCCCATGAGCCGCCGGCACCGGTGTTCCCATCATACGTCACCGCGAACGGGGGATCCTTGTCGAACAGGTTGCGGATGCCCGCGGTGATCTTGAACCCGGGGATGCCGATATAGCCGATCGAGGCATTGTAGATGATGTAGTCGTCCACGAACGCGTTGTAATCCGGCCGGGTGACCGTGCCCGCAGCGATGCCGGGCAGCGCGAAATTCTTGTAGGCCTTGCGGAAGATCTGGGTGAGCGAGAGCACCACCTTCTCGTTGCCGTAGTTGATGAACGCATTGTGCTTCCACCGCACGCCGAGATCGCCGGCGAAGCTGAATACGCCGATGAGGCTGGGCCCATATGCCGCACTGGGCGTGAGCTTCTCGCGCTTCTTGAGCAGCAGCGTGCCGTCGATACCGGCGGAGAAGACGCCGCCCAGCGCCTCGACACCGCCACGCGCCGCAACCTCCAGACCCTGCGTCCGTCGCGAACCCGCGTTGATGGTGGTGTCGTCGATCGCAACGATCGTGTTCGTGGCATCGCGGATGAAGCGCGTCGGGAAGAGCGCGCCGTTGTCGACGAGCTGGCGCAGCGTGAGCACCTGGATCGTATTGTCGACATCGATCTTCCACCAGTCCACCGATGCGCTGAACCGGGATGACGGCTGGATCACGACGCCAGCGCTGAACTGCCGCGCGGTTTCGGGACCCAGATCGCGGTTGCCGCCGGTCAGGACGTTGGGACGGATGAAGACGCAGGCCGGATTGGTCGCATTGGGCACGCCGCCGGGGCAATTCACCGGATCGGCGAGGTCGCTGCCGGAATAGGGCGATTCGGTGATGCCGTTGAAGATCTGGTTGAACGACGGGACGCGGAAGCCGGTGTTGTACGAACCGCGGAAGAGCAGCGGCTCCCAAGGCCGGAATTTCACCGACACCTTGGGGTTCGTGGTCGTGCCGAACCCGGTATAGTCGTCGACGCGCACGGCCCCGGTCACTTCGAGCCCGGGCAGGATCGGCACCAGCATTTCGGCATAGGCGGCCTTGACCGTCCGCTCCTTCTTGCGAAGCGCGTTGATGTTGTCGAACGCCGCCAGGAAGATCACCGGCGCAGTCGCCGCAGCGGCATCGGAGCCGTTGAAGCTGTAGGTTTCGCGCCGATAGTCGATGCCCGCCGCCAGCTGTACCGAGCGCTCGCCCCACAGCCGGACGAGCGGACCGGCGATCGAATAGTCGAACTGCTTCACCTCGTACTCGCCGCCGTACAGCGTCTTCCCGAACGCGGACACCGCCTGCAATCCGGCGAGCGCCGCGTCGCTCTGGGCCAGGCTGAACGGATTGAGGATGCCGGCATTGATCAGGCCCGCAAGGCCCGGCCCCGCTGCCCCCGGCGCGGTCGGCGCAGCCGGGTCATAGGCGCCGCTGGCGAGCGTCCCGCGATAGAAATAGCCGCTGCCGAGCACCGACGCCGCCTCGCTGCGCGCATAGGATGCGCCCGCACGATAGTCCCAGTTCGCCCACAACGGCCCTTCAATGGCCGCAGCCACGCGCAGGGTCTTCGTTTCCGTCTTATATTCACGCGGCCCGCAGGCGACGCAGCGCCAGCGAAAGGCGATCGGCTTGCCGTAATTGGCGGCGACACCGGGAAATTGCGCGGCGATGGCGTTGTAGACCGCGTTGTAGCTGCCGGTCGTCAGGGCGTTCAGCGGATAGGCGACCTGAAAGTTCGAGGTGTTGCTCGACACCTGCGCGTTCGAGAAGCTTTTCGCCGACTTGGCGTCGGAGCCGGTGACCTCCAGAGACAGTTCGTGGTCCTGGGCGATCCTGACGACGCCGCGCGCATAATAGGTCAGCGTCTGGATCGGCTGCTGGATGACCGCCGCACGGCCGGTATCCCAGGCGCAGGCGTAGCGCGCGGTCGGCGCGTTCCACAGCGCATAATCATAGGCCATGCCGCCATCCATCGACTCGCATCCCGCGCCGCCGGGCAGGTTGAGCGGGTTGATGCCGCCGGCACCATAGGTCGCCGTGCTGCCGGGCAGGGCAAGGCCGGTGAGCGGCGCCGTGTTGGCGGCGCCCCCTGCCCCCAGTGTTCCGGTGGTGCCGCCGAGCAAGGTCCCGATCTGACCATTGGGGCCACGCGGCAGGAACGCCGCATTGTTGAGCGAGAAGGCCGTCGCGATCGGCGTGCCGCGGGTATCGATCGACAAGCCGCGATTGGGCTGATTGCCGTTGACGAAGTCGCGATCTTCGCCGCGCAGGATGTTGTTCCAGCTGTAGCTGAGCGCGCCCATCACGTTGAAGCCCTGTTCGGCGAGGTCGCCGTAGCCGGCGATGCCGGACAGGCGATAGATGTTGCCGCCGCCCTGTTCGGTGATGTCGTCGAACGCCTGCAGGCCCAGGCCTTTGTAATCCTTGCGGGTGATGAAGTTGATGACGCCGCCGATCGCGTCCGTGCCGTAGATGGCCGAGGCGCCGTCCTTCAGCACCTCGACCCGCTCGATCGCGGCGAAGGGGATCTGGTTGACGTCGACGGCCGAGCCCGAAAGCCCGTGCGCCGCGACGCGCCGCCCGTTGAGCAGGACCAGCGTCGCCGCCGACCCCTGCCCGCGCAAATTGGCCGAAGACAGGCCGTTGGTGCCGCGCTGCGCACCGCTGGTCACGTCGGCGTTGGAGGCGAGATTGTCCGCGCCGCTGCCGTTGGTGGTGAGAAACGAGATCAGCTGTTCGGGATTGCTGATGCCGTTGCGGGTCAGTTCCTGGTTCGTGATGATCTGCAACGGCAGCGCGCTGTTGTTCGGATCCTGCTTGATCCGCGATCCGGTGACCAGGATGTCGCCGTCCGGGGCTTTGACGTCGGTAAGGCCGGCACTGGTATCCGGCGTCGCAGCACCCGTCGGGGTCGCGGCGTCCGGCGTCGTGGATTGCGGATCGACCACTTGAGCCGCGGCGGAACCCGCTCCGCAACAGGCGATCGCCCACACGCTTCCGCTCACCAGAACCCGACGCAACGCCTTGTTTGTCATGTATTTTCATCCCCGATACCGTCCCCCGACGGCCCAGGCAGGATTAGCCACGAAATTGTCATGAAACGCCAGAGCTAAACGCCGGCCCGCGGCAATAATCCAGCGGGAATGCCCGGCGCCCGTTACCCTGCCCGCGCGAGTATCGCCCGCGCCTGTTTCAGATGGGGTGCGTCGATCATGCGACCGTCGAGCTGCAAGGCTCCCGCGCCGGGGTTGGCCGCGAAAGCAGCGACGATCGCCTGCGCCTCCGCCAGCGCCTCGAGGCTGGGCGAGAACGCCGCGTTGATCGCGGCGACCTGCACCGGATGGATCGCCATCATGCCGGTGAAACCGTCGCGCGCGCCCCTTGCGGCATAAGCGGCAAGGCCGTCCATGTCCTTGATCGCGGGATAGACCGTCTCGATCGCCGCGACGCCTGCCGCGTGCGCGCCCATCAGCGCCAGTGTCCGGACTACTTCATAGGGCGGTGTGTAGCGCCCGTCCGCTTCGCGCGATGTCGCAGCGCCCATCGCCGCGGGCAGGTCCTCCGCCCCCCAGGTTAGCCCAGCCAGCCGGGCCGCCACCGCACGATAACCGCCCAGCCCGAACACAGCGAGTGGCGTCTCGGTCGCGACCGGCAGGATGGGCACGACTTGCGCACCCATCGCGGCGACCAGCGCCTCGATGTCCTCCGCCCGCTCGGCCTTCGGCAGCATCACGCCGTCCGCGCCGCGCGCAGCGGAAAGGTCCTCCGCAAGGCCTTCGCTACCCAGCGGATTGACCCGCACGAAACGGATGACGTCGGCCGGATCGCGCAGGTAGCGCGCGACCGCCTCGCGCGCCGCACCCTTCGCAGACGGGGCGACCGAATCCTCGAGGTCGAGGATGATCGCATCGGCACCGCTCGCCGCCGCCTTGGCGAACCGTTCCGGCCGGTCGCCGGGTACGAACAGCAACGACCTCAACCGCATCCGACTCTCCCTGTCGCCGTTCCTTTGCCCGTGGACGGTCGATGCGACAAGCGCCGCCCGCGCCAACAAGCCGGAGACAAGCGGGCGTGCGCCCGCTAACGCGCCGCCATGCCAGCCACCGATTACGACGCGATCATCCTCGGGGCCGGGGCCGCCGGCCTGATGTGCGCGGCAATCGCCGGCCAGCGCGGCCGGCGCGTCCTGCTGGTCGATCACGCCGACGAAGCGGGCAGGAAGATCGTCATCTCCGGCGGCGGCCGATGCAATTTCACCAACATCCACACCGCGCCCGATCGCTACCTGTCCGCCAACCCGCATTTCGCCAAGTCGGCGCTGGGCCGCTACACCGCCGCCGACTTCGTCGCGCTGGTCGAGCGGCACGGAATCGCCTGGCACGAAAAGACGCTGGGGCAATTGTTCTGCGACGGCTCCGCGCGGCAAATCGTGGCGATGCTGCTCGGCGAATGCGAGATCGGCGGCGTCGAACTGGCACTCTCGTCGTCGATCGGCGACGTGGGGCACGACGGCAATCATTATCGGGTCGCCCTGCCCCGGCGCACCGTCACCGCCGCGCGACTGGTGATCGCGACGGGAGGGCCGTCGATCCCCAAGCTCGGCGCGACCGGCTTCGCCTATGACCTCGCGCGCCACTTCGGAATGAAGGTGGTGGAACCGCGGCCCGCCCTGGTGCCGCTGACGCTCGGCGGCGACGAGGCGCTGTTCCGCACATTGTCGGGCGTCGCGGCGGAGGTGGTGGCGAAAGCGGGCAAGGCGCAGTTCCGCGAGGCTGCGCTGTTCACCCACCGCGGCCTATCCGGCCCCGCGATCCTGCAAGTGTCCAGCTATTGGCGGGCGCGCGAACCGATCGGGATCGATTTCGTCCCCGATGCCGACGCCGGGTGGCTGATCGCAGCGAAGCGGGCGAACCCCCGCGGGACGCTGCGGCGCGCACTGGCGCAGCGGCTGCCCGATCGCCTGGCCGAAGCGCTGGCGGACCGGCTGGAGCTGACCGGCGAATTCGCCAACACGCCCGATCGCCGTCTGGAGGACGCCGCCCGCCGCCTGTCCGCCTGGCAGTTCCTGCCCAACGGCAGCGAAGGATTCGCCAAGGCCGAAGTCACCGTCGGCGGCATCAGCACCGCCGACCTGTCGTCGCAGACGCTGGAGGCGCGTCGTGTCCGCGGCCTTCACGCCATCGGCGAAGCGGTGGACGTGACCGGATGGCTGGGCGGCTACAACTTTCAATGGGCATGGGCCAGCGGCTGGGCGGCGGCGCAGGCGCTGTAGGTCGGCGTCACGCGCTTGAAACGGCGGACAGGAAACCCGGCCGGTGCGGATCGTGCCCACGGACATGATCCGGTTTTACCGCAGAATTTCGCGCAGATCGCCCTTTGGCGCTATCCGCCCATCCGCTCCAGCTGCACGGCATAGGCACCGGCGAGTTGCGCAAGAGCGCGTTTCAGCGTAGGGGCTGTCGCGCGGCCTCGCTCGGCCTCGGCTTCGCAGATTAGGCGGCGCAGGGTCTCTGGGGTCACGGTCACGGCCATGATGCGCGGGTACAAGCGCCACATTGCGCCGATATTGCCGCCCGCACCTGGCCCGCGATTTACCCATCGCGACATTGTTGTCCCTGCCGCGTTCCCGCCCTGGCGATCAGCCTGGGCGTGGGGGCGCCGCTCCTATTTAGGTTGCCCGATGCCATTCTCCTCGCTTCCCCCGCTTCTCGCCGAAGCGCTCGTTGCCCGTGGCTATGAAGCCCCCACCGCCGTCCAGGCGTCGGTGATCGAACCCGAGGCCGCCGGACGCGACCTCGTCGTGTCCGCGCAGACCGGTTCGGGCAAGACCGTCGCCTTCGGCCTCGCCATGGCCGCCGAGCTGATGGCCGACGGCACGCTGCCGCCGCCCGGCCTGCCGCTCGCGCTCATCATCGCCCCCACCCGCGAACTCGCGTTGCAGGTCAGCCGCGAGCTGATGTGGCTGTACAAGGGCGCGCATGCCCGCATCGCCACCTGCGTCGGCGGCATGGACGCCAGCAAGGAACGCCGCTCGCTCAGCCACGGCGCGCATATTGTCGTCGGCACTCCCGGCCGTTTGCGCGATCACCTGGAACGCGGGGCGCTCGACCTGTCGGCGCTGCGCGTCGCCGTCCTCGACGAAGCCGACGAAATGCTCGACATGGGCTTCCGCGAGGATCTGGAAGGTATCCTCGACGCGTCGCCGACCGAGCGCCGCACGCTGATGTTCTCGGCCACGATGCCGCGCCCGATCGTCGCGCTCGCCAAGCGCTACCAGCGCGACGCGCTGCGCATCTCGACCGTCGGCGAGGATCGCGGCCATGGCGATATCGCCTATCAGGCGGTCACCGTCGCTCCGGCCGACATCGAACATGCGGTCATCAACCTGCTCCGCTTTCACGAGGCGGAAACCGCCATGCTGTTCTGCGCCACCCGCGACAACGTCCGCCACCTGCACGCCAGCCTGGTCGAGCGCGGTTTCGCGGCGGTCGCATTGTCGGGCGAGCATAGCCAGAACGAGCGCAACGCGGCGTTGCAGGCGCTGCGCGACCGCCGCGCCCGCGTCTGCGTCGCCACCGACGTCGCCGCGCGCGGCATCGACCTGCCCAGCCTCAGCCTCGTCGTGCACGTCGAGATGCCGCGCGATGCGGAGACGTTGCAGCACCGGTCGGGCCGCACCGGGCGCGCGGGCAAGAAGGGCACCGCCGTGCTCATCGTCCCCTATCCCCGCCGCCGCCGCGTCGACATGATGCTGAAGCAGGCCAAGATCGCCTGCGAATGGATCCCCGCGCCGAGCGCCGACGACATCCGCAAGCAGGATCGCGAGCGGTTGATCACGACCCTGCTGGCGCCGATCGAGTTCGACGACGAGGATCGCGAGCTCGCGGCGCGGCTGATGGCCGAGAAATCAGCGGAGGATATTGCCGCCGCGCTCGTCCATGCGCATCGCGCGCTGATGCCGCAGGCCGAAGACCTGCTCGATTCCGCCGCGCCCGGCGCCAACCAGAGCGACCGTACGCAGGGCCATCGCCCCGGCTTCGATGATACCGTCTGGTTCCGCATGGATATCGGCCGTCGCCAGAACGCCGACCCGCGCTGGCTGCTGCCGCTGATCTGTCGCCGCGGCCATATCACCAAGGCGGAGATCGGCGCGATCCGCATCAACCCGAACGACACGCTGTTCGAAGTGCCACGCGCGGTCGCGGATCGGGTGCTCGCCAGCGTCCAGCGCACCGCCAATCCGGAGAGCGATGAGGGCAGTTTGCAGATCGTGCCGTTCACCGGCAACCCGCGCGAAGCGAGCGGCTCGGGCGGCGGCGATCGTGCTCCCCGTCCGCCGCGCGACAATGCCGGCCGCCCGCGCACCGGCAACGCGCCGGTTCGCCACCAGGCGAAACCCTATCGCAAGGGTCCGCGCGGCTGATGACCGGTGGCGTCCGCATCCTGGTCGACGCGGACGCCTGCCCCGTCAAGGACGAGATCTACAAGGTCGCCTGGCGCTGCGAGGTGCCGGTCACCATCGTCAGCAACAGCCATTTCCGCGTACCCGCACATCCGCTGATCACCCGCGTCGTGGTCAGCGACGGTTTCGACGCCGCCGACGACTGGATCGCGGAGGCGGCGGATGCCCAGGCGGTGGTCATCACCGCCGACATCCTGCTCGCCGATCGCGCGCTGAAGGCGGGAGCGAGCGTGTTGTCGCCCACCGGCAAGCCCTTCACGACGGCGTCGATCGGCGGCGCTATCGCCACCCGCGCGATCATGGCGGACCTGCGCGCCGGCGGCGATCAGCTGGGCGGACCGAAGCCCTTCGCCACCGCGGACCGGAGCCGTTTCCTGCAGGCACTGGATACCGTGCTGGCGAAGCTGCAACGCGGGTAGATCGTCGCGCGACCGACCCCATGCGCCGCGCGTCGTCGCCGGAACCAACATTCGCCTCGCCCATTGATCGACGTCAGTCCAGCGAGGAGTATTCGCCCATGTTTCGTCCCATCCTGATCGGCACCATGCTGTTTGGCGCTGCGCCGGTACTCGCGCAGTCCACCACGGCGGCCCAGAGTCGCAGCGATGCGATCGCGGCGCAGACCGCACCCGGCGTCGCCGACGCGAACCGATCGATCGCCGCCCAGGCGCGGATGCAGTCCGGTGCGGTGACCGCGGTCAATGCCGCACAGGATGCGCGCTACCGTGCCGACGTTCAGCGTTACCGCGCCGCGATGCGTGCGCGCCGCCACGTGATCGCGTCGGACAGCGCGCTCCAGAACGACCGCGAACGCGCCTATGCCATGGCGATGGCCGACTGGCGCGCGCAAGTTCGCGCCTGCGAGCGCGGTCGCAGCCGGGCCTGCAAGCGGCCGAGCCCAAATCCGCAGGATTATATGTAAATCGCGGTCCGCGTCCGGGCGCCCGAACGGTCGGCGCCCGGATGAGGTTCAGCCCTCGTCGCCCATCCGCAACGCGGCGATAAAGGCTTCCTGCGGGATGCTGACCGAACCATATTCGCGCATCTTCGCCTTGCCCTTCTTCTGCTTTTCCAGCAGCTTCTTCTTGCGGCTGGCGTCGCCGCCATAGCATTTCGCGGTAACGTCCTTGCGCATCGCGCTGATCGTCTCGCGCGCGATCACCTTGCCGCCGATCGCCGCCTGGATCGGGATCTTGAACAGGTGGCGCGGGATCAGTTCCTTCAGCCGCTCGACCATGCCGCGCCCGCGCACCTCGGCGGTGCCGCGATGGACGATCATCGATAAGGCATCGACCGGCTCCTCGTTGACGAGGATGCTCATCTTGACCAAGTCGCCCTCGCGATAGCCGATCTGCTGATAGTCGAAGCTCGCATAGCCCTTCGACAGCGATTTCAGCCGGTCGTAGAAGTCGAACACCACCTCGTTGAGCGGCAGTTCGTAGGTCGCCTGCGCGCGCCCGCCGACATAGGTCAGGTTCTTCTGGATACCCCGGCGATCCTGGCACAGCTTGAGGATCGAGCCGAGATATTCGTCGGGGACGTAGATCGTCGCGTTGATCCACGGCTCGCTGATCGTCTTGATCTTGTTGACGTCGGGCATGTCGGCAGGATTGTGCAGATCGATATGCGTGATCCCGGCCGGATCGGGATGCGTCAGTTCGATCTGATAGACCACCGACGGCGCGGTGGTGATGAGGTCGAGGTCGTATTCGCGGGTCAGCCGCTCCTGGATGATCTCGAGATGCAGCAGGCCGAGGAAGCCGCAGCGGAAACCGAAGCCCAGCGCCGCCGATGTCTCCATCTCGAAGCTGAAGCTGGCATCGTTGAGACGCAGCTTGCTGATGCTCTCGCGCAGCTTTTCGAAATCGTTGGCGTCGACGGGGAACAGGCCGCAGAACACGACCGGCTGGACTTCCTTGAAGCCTGCCAGCGCTTCCTTGGCGGGGCGTTTGGTGTCGGTCAGCGTGTCGCCGACCCGCGCCTGCGCGACGTCCTTGATCTGCGCGGTGATGAAGCCGATCTCGCCGGGGCCGAGATCGGTCAGTTGCTCGATCTTCGGGCGGAAACAGCCGACGCGATCGACCAGATGCGTCGTGCCTGCCTGCATGAAGCTGACCTGCTGCCCCTTCTTCAGCACGCCTTCCATCACGCGCACGAGGATGACGACGCCCAGATACGGGTCGTACCACGAATCGACCAGCATGGCCTTCAGCGGCGCGTCCGCATCGCCCTTCGGCGCCGGGATGCGCGTGACGATCGCCTCGAGTATCTCGTCGATGCCGATCCCCGACTTGGCGGATGCGAGCACCGCGCCCGACGCATCGATGCCGATGACGTCCTCGATCTCCTTGCGCACCTGTTCGGGTTCGGCGGCGGGCAGGTCGATCTTGTTGATGACTGGCACGATCTCATGATCGTGCTCGATCGACTGATAGACGTTGGCGAGCGTCTGCGCCTCGACGCCCTGCGCCGCGTCCACCACCAGCAGCGCGCCTTCGCATGCGGCTAAGCTGCGGCTGACCTCGTAGGCGAAGTCGACATGGCCCGGCGTGTCCATCAGGTTGAGCGTATAGGTGACGCCGTCCTTCGCCGGATAGGACAGGCGCACCGTCTGCGCCTTGATCGTGATCCCGCGTTCCTTCTCGATATCCATGTTGTCGAGCACCTGGCTCGACATCTCGCGGTCGGTCAGGCCGCCGGTCCGCTGGATCAGCCGGTCGGCCAGCGTCGACTTGCCATGGTCGATATGCGCGATGATGGAAAAGTTACGGATCGTCGAAAGCGGGGTCGTCATGCGCCGCCCCTAGCAGGGTGTCGGCAGCTTGCCAAAGGGGCTATCCACGGACCAGTTTCTCGATCGCATGCAGCGCGCCGAGATAGCGCGCCGACCCCTGTCCCGAGACCAGTGCCCAGCGCACGCACCGCTCGTCGAGGATGGCGCGACTGAGATCGAAGAAGCGGCGGCGGTCGCGTTCGGAACCGAACATGCGGGTGCCGTCCTCGATCCAGGGTAGGTCGATGTCGAACAGCAGGTACAGGTCGGCGGTGTTGGTCCAGGTTGCGAACCACGGATCGCGGCGCCCGAACATCATGTCCGCCCAGACCGCGGTCATCAGCGGATCGGTGTCGAGGATCACGGGATGGTGGCGCTCGGCCAGCGCGCTGCGCACCTTGGCGTCATGGCCCTTCCCGATCTCGACCAGGTCGGCCATCGTGAGGTCTGTGCCGAACGCCTCGCAATAGGCGCGGCCGAATTCGGCGACGCACGGCACGCCGCCGAAATGCTGGGCAAGCCGCGGCGCCATCGTCGATTTGCCGGTGCTTTCCGGACCATGCAGGCAGATCGAGCGCGGCGTCATGCCGCGACAGCCGGGATATGGCGTCCCCGGGCGCGCTGCCAATGCACCAGGCCATGAATCGATAGCGCAAGCAGCACCGCATACAATCCGCACGTGAACCAGAGGTCCTTGGCGGCGTAGAGCGGCACGCTGGCGACATCGACGGCGATCCACACCCACCAGCTCTCGATCGCGCGGCGCGCCTGCATCACCTGCGCGGCGACGGAGGCTATGGCGATGCCGGCATCCCACCAGGGATAGGCGGCATCGGTGTAGCGATGCATCAACGTGCCCCACAGGACGCACGCCCCTGCCCCGCCGATCAGCCATGCCGCCCGCACCCGCGCGTCGAGCTGCTCGACCACGACTTCCCCCGTAGCGGCGCGGCTGAGCGCCCAGTTGCGCCAACCGTACAGATTGGCGGCGAAGAAGAAGACCTGCAGAAGCGCATCGCTGTACAGCCGCGCACCGGCGAAAACCCAGGCGTAGATCGCCACCGCGACAAGCGCGACGGGGTAGTTCCACACGCTGCGCTGCGCTACCAGCGCGACATTCGCGACGACCAGCGCCGCGGCCATGGCTTCGATCGGGTTCACGCGCCCTTGCCTAGGATGCGGAGCGGCAACGCCGCAAGCCCCGCGCGTGCGCCACGCTGCCTCATAGCCCACACCGAAAAGGCGCCGCCGTCCCTGACGAGCGCATTTTGCACTTGATAGCCCGGCATCACACCGCTAGGCGCTCCCACCTGCAATGTGTCGGGGCGTGGCGCAGTCTGGTAGCGCACTGGTCTCGGGGTCCAGGGGTCGTAGGTTCGAATCCTATCGCCCCGACCATTGCAGCGGTCCCGTCCCGTGCGGCCGACCTCCCCGATCCATGGCATCCGCCGCCGCGCAAAGCGCCGGCAACCAGCGCTGCCCTGATCAGAACAGCCCATCGTCATCATCTTCGTCGTCGATCGAAGCCGCCGGGGTGACGTCCATGCCGGGCAGCAGGAAAGCGGCGTGCGTTTCCCGCTCCTGTGCCATCGTATAGAGCCCTCCGATCGCCACCAGCAATTCGCGCAGCGCCGGGTCGTCGTCATGGCCTGACAAAGCGCCGCCATCGTCCCCGCCGCGCAGCGCGACGGCCGCCGCCGACATCTCCGTGCCGACCTGCGCCTCCCCGGCCAGCTCCATCGCGACCTGCTCGAGCAGCGCGATCAGCTGGGTCGCATCGTCACTTCCCTGCAACGCAATGCCGTCGGATTGCTGACAGGCATGGCGGATGATCGACAGCGCGTTCGCCAGCGTCTCGCCGGTGTCGCGGCCGCCGCCGGCGCCATCGCCCTCACCCCCCGACCGCAGCGTCACGTCGATGCCGCCCAGCACCTGGATCGTGCTCGCCACGTCGCGGGTGATGCGGCCAAGACTGGTCGCGTACATATCGACCTCGGTGGCGATGACTGCGACCGCCTTTCCGATCGTGCCGTGACGGCGGCACAGCAACCGCGTGTTGGTCGCGATGTCCTGCACGTCCAGCTTGATCCGTTCGACGCTGTCGATCCGCCCGGTCAGTTCGGACACCGCGTCGGCGATCACGACCGTCATTGCGTTCGAACTCGCCTGCGCCGTGCGCAGTTGCGCGGTCAGCCGCTCCACCTCGCCGATCCCCTGCTCCAGCCGCAGGAGGAAGGCGCGTCCGTCCTCGCCCGCCTGTTCGGCGATCAGCGCGGAAAGCTCGCCCGCCGAAGGAACGATATCGCCGAGCGAGGCGATCAGCGCATCGGTCTGCGCGACGAAATCGGCGGCAGCGGCGTCGGTCTGCGCCGACAGCAAGCGGCGCACATGCCGGGCGGCGGCACCATCGGAGGCCAAGCCGCATGCGTCGAGCATCTGGAGCGCCGAGACGGCATGTTCCAGCCGCTGTCGCGTGCTGTCGCCGACCTGCAACGCGCCGAGGATGACGGCGATACGCCCCTGGACATGGCGCGCGATCGTTCCGACCCGGCCGGCGATGCCACCCACCTTCCCCAGATGCGCCTCCAGTTCGGTCGCATCGGCCGCCAGCCGTTCGGGCACCGCGGGCACGACCTTGGCGCATTCGGCCGCGAGCATGCGATCAGACTGCTGGCTGGTGGCGACCGCCGCCGTCAGGTCCTTCAACCGTGTCAGAAAGCCGGCCAGTTCCCGCTCGCCGAAGCCCAGGCGCGTGCCCATGCCATCGACGAAGCCTACGAACTGGGTCTCGCCGGCGGCGGCGATCTTGATGTTCATGCCGTAGATGCTCAGGATCCGCAGCATCTGGTGCATGTCCACGACATCGTCGCGCAACGCGCGGCCGGTGCCGGCAATCGCGGTCATGCCGGCCGCACGCTCCGCCTGGACGGCGGGCAGCACGTTCAGTTCGGCCGCGATGCGGCGCAGGTCGGCTACGGCGCCACCCGCCCGTTCGGGATCCAGCGCGGCGACGACGCCGTCCAGACCGGCGATCAGGCGATCGATCGTGTCGATCGTGATCGCGAGCGTGCCGCCCGCCCGCACGAAGCGTGCGTCGAGTCCCGCAGCCATCAATGCCAGGGCATGACGGATGGCGTCGTGCCCGATCGGCAGGACGGCCGCGGTGTCGCGATCGATGGGTTGGTGCAACATCGGCGTTCCTTCGTTAACGGCGGGATCAGCGGTTGGCCGCGTGCAGCAATTCGCGCGCGATCGCGCCGAGCGGGACGATACGATCGACGCCGCCGCGACCGATCGCCTCCTTGGGCATGCCGAAGACCACCGACGTCGCCTCGTCCTGCGCGAAGGTGCGGGCGCCCGCCTGTTTCATCTCCAGCATGCCCCGCGCACCGTCGTCCCCCATGCCGGTCATGATGATGCCGACGGCGTTGGACCCCGCATTGCGGGCGGCGGAGCGAAACAGCACGTCAACCGACGGGCGGTGGCGGGACACCAGAGGCCCCTCCTTCACCGCGACGACGTAGCGCGCGCCCTGACGTTCCAGCATGGTGTGGCGCAGACCGCCCGGCGCGATCAGCACGTGGCCGCGCATGACGGTGTCGCCATCCTCCGCCTCCTTGACGTCGACGGCGCACAGGCCGTTCAGGCGCTTGGCGAAGGCGCGGGTAAAGCTTTCCGGCATATGCTGGACGACGACGATGCCGGGCGAGTCCGCCGGCAACGCCTCCAGCACCTCGCGCAGCGCCTCGGTCCCGCCGGTCGACGCGCCGATGCACACCACCATTTCCGTCGTACGGCTCATCGCCCGGCCGCTCGGCGGGGCGAGCACGGCGTCGGCGGTCAGCTTCGCCGGCGGCGCGTCCGGCGCACGTGCCGACCGCCGCGCGCCGAGCCGCGCCCGCGCCGCACCCTTCACCGTATCGCGGATTTGCAGATGCGCTTCGTTGAGGTGATCGGCGATGCCGATGCGCGGCTTCAGGATCACGTCGACGGCACCGGCCTCCAGCGCCTGGAGCAGCGTTTCCGATCCGTCCTCGACCAGCGACGAACACATCACCACCGGCACCGGGCATTGCGACATCAATTTGCGCAGGAAGGTGATGCCGTCCATTCGCGGCATCTCGACATCCAGCGTGATGACGTCGGGCAGTTCGCCCTGGATATAGCGCGCGGCGGCGAAGGGGTCGGCCGCCGCGGCGATCACCTCGATCTCCGGGTCGGCGGACAGGATGGCGGTCATCGCCTGGCGCACGGAGGCGCTGTCGTCGATGATGAGGACGCGGGTCTTCTTCATGTCAGTCTCGCCGAAAAACGGTGCCGGCCATCGGCGTGAGCGGCAGGTCGAGGCCTGCGATCGATTCCGAATGGCCAAGGAACAGGTGGCCGCCCGGTTTCAGGCAGGCGCACAGGCGGCGCACGACCTTCTCCTGGGTCGGGCGGTCGAAATAGATCAGCACGTTGCGACAGAAGATCAGGTCCATCGGCTCGCCGACCGCATAATGCGGATCCATCAGATTGAGCCGCCCGAAGCCGATCGTGCTGCGCAGTTCGGGCACGATCCGCGCCTCGTTGCGATCGCCGGAGCGCGCGTGCAGCACGTAGCGGCGGCGCAGGGCCGGCGGCACCGGGTCGATCATCGCGGCCGGGAAGACGCCCCGGCGCGCCACCTCCAGCGCCTCGGTATCGAGGTCGGTGGCCAGGATGCCATAATCCGGTCCGCCCTGGTCGATCGCGAAGGCGTCGAGCAGCATCGCCATCGTATAGGGCTCCGCTCCCGTCGAGCAGGCGGCGCTCCACGTCCGGATCCGCTGCCGGCGCGCGGCCTTCATCGCCGGCAGGATCGTCTCGATAAGATAGTCGAAATGGCGCGGTTCGCGGAAGAAGTCGGTCTTGTTGGTCGTCACCGCATTGATGAGGTGTTCGCCCTCCTCCGCCATATTGCCGGCGTCGAACAGCCAGTCGCAATAATCGGCAAGGCTCGCGTGCCCCGTCGCCCGGACGCGGCGGCGCAACCGGCTTTCCAGCATCGTCGCCTTGTTGTGCGGCATCTTTATGCCAGCGACGTCGCCGATGTAATCGGCGAGCCGGTCGAAGTCTGCGCGGGTCAGCGGATCGATGTCCGCCGGTTGCGGAGCGGGCGCGGGTGCGGCCATCAGCATGCGCTCCCCGACCAGCGGGACGCACCGGCGACGCAGGCGATAGGCGAAGGATCGGCCATGGAACCGTGTTCCCGATACATGGGCTTCAGGCCGCTGAGTCGAGAGAGGACAGCATGAAGCCGTCCTCCGCCGCGACGACGCGGGTGAGGTTCAGCAGCAGGATGAATCCACCCTGCCGACGGACCACGCCCTGGATGTAGTCCGATTGCCAGCGGATTCCGATGTCGGGCACGTCCTCGACATCGGCGGGCGTGAAGACGCTGACGTCGAGTACGCGGTCGACGACCAGCCCCAATGTCAGGACGCGATCGCCCAGCGCCGCGTCGACGACGAGGATGCGGGTCGCCAGCGTCGTCGCCGCGACCGCCATGCCGAGGCGGACCCGAAGGTCCACCATCGGCACCGACTCACCGCGTACGTCGGCGAGACCCAGCAGCCATTCCGGCCCGTTCGGCACCCGGAAGGCGTCCCGGTGATCGAGGATTTCGCGGACGGTGCCGACCGGCAGGGCGAACGTTTCCTCGCCCAGGCCGAAGACCACCGCCTGCACGTCCGCCGCGGCGTTGCCGACCGCGCTCATGCCGCGCGGCCGAAGGCCGCATCCTCGCTGTCGGGACCGCCATTGGTAAGGTCGAGCGCGAAGCCGCGCACGCGCGCCTGCTGATCGGACACCGAGCCCGTTTGCGACCGGGACTTCGCCTTGCCGACCGCGCGCTTGGCGGCCGCAGGCGGAGCCTTGCGCGGTGCAGCAGCGCGGGGCGCGGTCGCGGGACGATGCGCCCCGGCCTCGATCTGGAAGAAGGCCATGCCTTCCTGCAGTTCCTCGGCCTGGTTCGCCAGTTCCTCGGAGGTCAGCGAGATCTGCTCGGATGCCGACGCATTCTGCTGCGTCACCGTGTCGAGTTGCTGGATCGCCTGGTTGATCTGGCTGGCGCCGATATCCTGCTCGCGGCAGGCGGCGCTGATCTCCGACACCAGTTCGGCGGTACGGCGGATGTTGGGCACCAGCGTCGTGAGCATCTCGCCCGCCTGCTGGGCCGCGGCGACCGTGTCGGACGAGACCGAGCTGATCTCCGCCGCCGCCGTCTGGCTGCGCTCGGCGAGCTTGCGCACTTCCGATGCGACCACCGCAAAGCCCTTGCCGTGCTCGCCGGCGCGTGCCGCCTCGACCGCCGCGTTCAGCGCGAGCAGATCGGTCTGGCGCGCGATTTCCTGCACGATGCCGATCTTGTCGGCGATGGTGCGCATCGCACCGACCGCCTTCTGCACCGCAATGCCGCTCTGTTCGGCCTCGGTCGAGGACTGGCGCGCGATCTTTTCGGTCTGTGCCGCATTGTCGGCGTTCTGTTTGATGTTGGCCGCCATCTGCTCCATCGAAGCGGACGCTTCCTCGGCTGCCGCGGCCTGTTCGGTCGCGCCCTGCGACACCTGGTCCGCCGACGACGAAAGCTGCTGGCTGCCCGCCGCGACGTTCTGCGCGGCAAGGTTGGCGTTGCCGACGACGCCGCGCAACTGTTCGACCATCCGCATCAGCGCATTGCCCAACGCGTCGCGGTCCGACAGCGGCACCGGCAAGGTGGTCAGATCACCCGACGCGATCCCCGTGGCCACACCGGCCACCTTGCCCAGATTGGCCCGCATGGCATTCAGCTTCACGTTGAGCTGTTCGGCGAGCCCGCCGTAATCGCGCTCCATGCCGACGCTGGTGTCGCCCACCGCCACGGCGGTGACGACCGTCGAGACGCCGTCGAATGCTTCCTCCACGGCTTCGACCCCGCCCTGCATCAGGCCGATTTCGTCCTTGCGCGCCTTGGGAAGCGGCGCGGCCAGCTTCGACAGCGCGGCGGTCACGACGCTGATCGGCGCGGCGATCGTGCGGGTCATCAGGATGCCGATACCGATCGCGACGATCACGGTCGCGATCATGCCGGCGACGATTGCGGTGGTGATCGTCGAAAAGGCCTGTTGCTGCGCCGCCTGCCTGGCGACGAGCAAGGTGTTTTCAGCCGCGATCACCTCGCCCATGCGACCGCGCAGCCGGTCCATGGCAGCCTTGCCCGCACCGCTGCTCTCGCTGGCCCGGGCGGCCTCACGCGTCTGCGGCGAGGCCATCAGCGCGATGCCGCGTTCTGCGATATCCCGATGCCAGCTTTCCGCCAGGCGCCTGACATCCTCCAGCCGCTCCTGCTGCGCGGGATTGTCCTCCGTCAGCGTCTTGGCATCCGTCCACGCCTTGTTGAAATCGTCCCAGCCCTTGGAATAAGGCGTCAGGAAGCCGCGGTCCCCCGACAACAGGAACCCGCGATAGCCGGTTTCCTGGTTGACCATGGCGTCGGTTATGCCGTTGGCGGCGACCACGACCTTGAACGTATGCTCGTTGATCGCGGACACCTTCATCACCGCGTTGACATTGAACAGGATGATCCCGTTCACCCCCAGCGTGAGAAGAATGATGGCGCCCAGACAGGTGGCCAGTTTCTTCGATATGGACAGGTTGTTGAAGAAGGTCATCATCGTGTTGTGATCCTTGGGACGTCGGTGGACGCCGGTAGAAAGGGGCCGCCGATGGTGTCGGTCAGGCCGCGCGGCCGAAGGCGGCGTCTTCCGCGTCGGGGCCGCCGGTGGCGAGGTCGAGCGCAAAGCCGCGGACGCGGGACTGCTGATCGGCCACGCTGTTCGTCTTCGACTTCGCCTTGGCCTTCGCAGGCGCCTTCCGCGCAGCGGGTGCCGTTGCGGCCTTGCGGGCGGGAGCGGCGGCGGCGCGATGGCCCGTCTCCTCGATGCGGAAGAAGGCGATGCCTTCCTGCAGTTCTTCGGCCTGGTTCGCCAGTTCCTCGGATGTCGAGGAGATCTGTTCGGACGCCGACGCATTCTGCTGCGTCACCGTGTCGAACTGCTGGATCGCCTGGTTGATCTGGCTGGCGCCGATATCCTGCTCGCGGCAGGCGGCGCTGATCTCCGACACCAGTTCGGCGGTACGGCGGATGTTGGGCACCAGCGTGGTGAGCATCTCGCCCGCCTGCTGTGCGGCAGCCACCGTGTCGGACGAGACCGAGCTGATCTCAGCCGCCGCCGTCTGGCTGCGCTCGGCGAGCTTGCGCACTTCCGATGCGACCACCGCGAAGCCCTTGCCGTGTTCGCCGGCCCGCGCCGCCTCGACCGCCGCGTTCAGCGCGAGCAGATCGGTCTGGCGCGCGATTTCCTGCACGATGCCGATCTTGTCGGCGATCGTGCGCATCGCGCCGACCGCCTTCTGCACCGCGATGCCGCTCTGTTCGGCCTCGGTCGAGGACTGGCGCGCGATCTTTTCGGTCTGCGCCGCATTGTCGGCGTTCTGTTTGATGTTGGCCGCCATCTGCTCCATCGAAGCGGACGCTTCCTCGGCTGCCGCGGCCTGTTCGGTCGCGCCCTGCGACACCTGGTCCGCCGACGACGACAGCTGCTGGCTGCCCGCCGCGACGTTCTGCGCGGCGCTGGTGGCATCGCCGACGACACCGCGCAGGCGGCTGACCATCGCCACGAGCGAGTGACCCAGCTTGTCCTTGTCCGACAGCGGACGGTGATCGACGGTCAGATCGCCGTTGGCGATCGTATCGGCCAGCGCCGCCGATTTGCGCAGGTTGGCGGTCATGACGTTGACGCTGTTGACGAGATCCTTGATCTCGTCGTTCGAGGTGACGACGATCTCCTGGTCCAGATCGCCGATCGCGACCGCTTCGACAGCAGTGCCGATCCGGCGCAGGCCGCGCGACACCACCAGCGAAATCCACACCGCTCCGGCGATGGCGACCGCGATCGCGATCAGGGCGGTGACGATCAGCACGTTGCGCGAGGTGCCGTAGAGGGTGTTGGTGTCCTCGTCGGCCTGCTTCATCGCGGCCTGCTGGTTGGCGACGATCCTGTCGACCATGTCGAAGATGCGGACGTTGATCTTCCGCGCCTCGCCGATCGAAAGGGCACCGGCCTCCATGTTCTTGTTGATCATGGCGAAGGCGCGGACGCGCTGCTGCACGCCCTTGTATTCGGTCCAGCCCTGCTCGACCCCGGTCCAGAGTGCACGGTCGTCGGGACCGGCGCCACGGCTGCCGTCCGCGATCATCCGGTCCACCTTCGCGTTCTGCTGCGTCAGGTCGGCGTCGAACTGGCGCGTCGTCAGGTCGTCGGTGGTCAGCGCCATGTTCTTTTCGGTGCGTACGGCGTCCGAGATCGCGTCGTTGACGCTCTGGACGGTGCTCAGCCGCCTGGCGGGGCCTGCGATCACCTCGGTAATCGCGGTATTGAGCGTGTTCATCCGGGTGACGCCGATCGCCACCACAGCGATCATCATCGCCACCAGGATGGCGAACGTCGCGCCGAGCTTCATTTTGATTGTAGCACGCATGTCAAAATCCCTTCGGGATGAATCAGTGGACGGTCTGATCGCCCGAACCGGCGGCCAGGGTGGAGAACAGGGAAAGCAGGTCGGGCAGCACGATCAGGTCCTGTCCCTGTCGGACGAGACAGCGGACCTGTTCGCGCGGCCAGCGCATGCCGAGCGCCGGCGGTGGTTCCGCATGCCGTTCGAACAACGTCGCGACTTCGTTGACGCGATCGGTCTTCAACCCGATCAGCAGCGGTTCGTCCGCGACGAACAGTTCGATCACGACGATCCGGCTTTCGCTGGTCACCGTGTCGTCCTGCATGCCGAAGGCGAGACGCAGGTCGGCGAGCGGGATGATGCGGCCGCGGAAGTTGATGACGCTGCCGACCAGCGGGTCGGCCCCCGGCACCGCCGTTTCCGGCAGCAGGTCGAGGATCTCGCGCACCAGCACGGCCTCGAGCGCGAAGGTTTCGTCGCCCATGCAGAAGGTCAGCACCTCCAGCGATCCGTCGTCGGTCCAGGGCATGTCGATACGTTGGGTCATGGCGTTATCCCGCGGCACGCAGCCGCTCCTCCCGTGGTTGTGCGGCGACGACGAGGTGCGCGATGTCGAGGATCAGCGCGACGGAGCCGTCGCCGAGGATCGTGGCCCCGGAAAAGGACGACACGTCGCGGTGCAGCGACGACATCGACTTGATGACCGTCTGGTGGTTGCCGATGATCTGGTCGACCGCCAGACCGACGCGCTCGGCGCCGATCGCGACGACGACGATCTTCTGGTAGGGATCGGGCCGGGTGCCGGTCGCGAACTGTTCGCGCAGCCGCACGAACGGCACCAGCTTGTCGCGCAGCGTGATGAGGCTGCGTCCGCCCGACCGCATGTCGTCTTCGAGCGACAGTTCGAGGCATTCCTCGACGGCCGCCAGCGGCACGACGTAGCGCCCCTCGCCCACCCGGACGAGCAGTCCTTCGATGATCGCGAGCGTCAGCGGGATGCGCAGCGTGACGGTCGATCCCTCGCCGTCGGTGCTGACGACGTCGATCTGGCCGCGCAGGCTTTCGATCGTCCGCTTCACCACGTCCATGCCGACGCCGCGCCCCGACAGGTTGGTGACGGCGGCGGCGGTCGAGAAACCGGGCGCGAAGATCAGTTGCAACAGCTCCTGATCGCCCAGCACCTGCCCCGGCTGGATCAGGCCGTTCGCCTCCGCCTTGGCGCGGACGCGTTCGCGATTGATGCCGCGGCCGTCGTCGCGAATGGTGATGACCACCTCGCCGCCGACCTGATGCGCGGACAGGCGGACGGTGCCCGCTTCCGGCTTGCCCGCGGCGATCCGGTCGGCGCCGGGTTCCAGACCATGGTCGCAGCTGTTGCGGATGAGGTGGACGAGCGGATCGAACAGGCGTTCGATCACGGTCTTGTCGATCTCGGTCGCTTCGCCTTCGGTGACGAGTTCGATGCTCTTGCCGGTTTCGCGCGCCAGATCGTGGATCAGGCGGCGGAAGCGGCCGAACAGCGCGCCGACCGGAACCATGCGCAACACCATCATCGTGTCGCGCAATTCGCCCGCGAGCCGCTCGATCTCTTCCGAGACGGAACGCAGCGCGATGTCCTGGCCACGATCGGCCAATTGCGACAGGCGGCTTTGCGCGATCACCAGTTCGCCGACGCGGTCCATCAGCTCGTCCAGCCGTTCGGCGGGCACCCGCACGCTTTCGGCAGCGGGCTTCGGCGCGGCGCGCACCACGGCGGGGTCGACGCTCTCGGTCGCCCGCATCTCGAACGCCGGGGGTTCGCGATCCGCAGGCGCATCGTCGCCATGCGTATCCTGGACCGGACCATCGTCATCGTGGTCGATCGCCAGCGGCTCGATCGCCAGTTCCATGTCGTCCATCACGAAGATGAAGACGTCGTCGATATCCTCGCGCGACACGTCGCCGATCAGCGTCACGTCCCAGCCGATATGACAATGGGTCGGATCGAGTGCGTCGAGCGCCGGCAAGGCATCGCGTCGCGCGACGATCGTCGCGTCCCCCAACGCACGCAATTCGTCGAGCAGGGCCAGCGGGTTGCTGCCGTTCGCCATCGCATCGGGCGGCAGGCGGAAGGTCATCCGCCAGCCCTGCGCTCCCGCCGCCGCGGTCGGCTCTGCGCCCCCCCGGGCAGCCTCCACGGCGGCGGAAAGACGAAGAAGGATCGCGTCGCCGGTCGCTTTCGGCGCATCGCCGTCGACCAGCGCGCGCATGTGATCGCCCGCGGACAGGATGATCGACACGACGTCCGTGGTCGCCGGCACCTCCCCCTTGCGGATGCGGTCGAAGGCGCTTTCGCAATGATGCGTGAACGCGGCCAGCGCATCGAAGCCGAACATCGCGCCCGATCCCTTGAGCGTATGCAGCCCCCGGAACACGGCGTTGACGAGGTTCATGTCGCCGAGCCGATGTCCGAGATCGAGCAGCCCCTGTTCGACCTGGTCGAGCAGTTCGACGGCTTCGACCCGGAAGGCGGCCGTGGGATCCTCGCCGTTCATCGACCCAGGACCTTGCGGGCGACCTTGACCAATTGTTCGGGCACGAACGGCTTGACCAGCCAGCCCGTCGCGCCCGCTTCCTTGGCCTGCGCCTTCATGTCGGCATCGGATTCGGTGGTGAGGAAGATGATCGGGACGCCCGCCTGCGCAGGTTGCTTGCGCAATTCGCGGATCATGGTCAGCCCGTCCATATTGGGCATGTTGAGGTCGGTGACGATCAGGTCGAACTGTGCGGCACCCGCCTTGGCGAGCCCTTCGACACCGTCGCCGGCCTCGGTGACGGCATAGCCCGCGCCGGTGAGCGCGATGCGGATCGCCATGCGCAGGCTGGCGCTGTCATCGACGGTCAGGATGGAAGCGGTCATTGGTCGGCATCTCCGTGGAACCAGAAATCGATGTCGGCCGACGTCGCGGACGACAGGAAGCCGGCGCGGTGCAACAGCGCCTTCAGCGGCGGGTTCGCCGGCTTGACGAGCGCGAGCGTCCCGCCGGTCGCGGTGGCGTGATGCCGCGCGACCTCGACGAGCTGTACGACCGAGAGGTCGGGCGCCGTCACCGCGGACAGATCGAGGCGGACGGATCCGCCATCCTGCACGGCCGTACGCACATCGACGTAGAATGGCTCGATCGTCCGCAGGCACAGGTCTTCGGCGGCCGAAATGGTCGCGATCGTCATGGCGAACTCCTACATTCTAAACACAGGAACGGACACGTGCACCGCAAAGTCGGCGCGACACGGCCAGCCTTTCGTGGTCGTCCCGGATGGAACTGTCAGACGCGATCCGGCAACGATCCTGATCTTGTTCGTTGTTTGGTGTAGACTGTCTGCCTACGCAAACGTCCATAATGGTCATCGGGTAAAATTTGCGTTAAGCAACTTGGCGCGGGCCGTCCTTTCGGCAGGTTTCGGTCTTCCTCCGCAGCCGACGTCATGTCGGCTCGCGCATGCAGGACGCGCCAAACGACAAGGGGGCCGGACGACGTGCGTCCGACCCCCTGGGCGTCCTTAGCGATGACGTTGCCGGTCAGGCCGCGCGGGCAAGACCCGGATCACGGTCGTTGGCGACCGTGCGCGGAACGACATGGGCGATGGCGGGCGCCACGGGGCTCGCGACGCGTGCGCGACGGTGCTGGATGATGAGAGCGATCAGGCTGAACATGGAAACCTCCTGGGGAAAAGGATTGCTGCGGCGCAGCATTACCGGTCGTATGTTGCCGACTGGTAACTGCGGCAATTGCAATATGCCCTGTGCCGATTGCACGATATGCAACCGCCCCGACCTCATCCGGCGGTTCTGGCCAAGCCTATTTGCCGGCTGCCACCCATTCCTCCAGCGACAATTCCTGCGTCGTCCGGGTTTCCGCCCCCATGCTGTTCTTCATGATCTCGATCGCCCAGCGTGTGCGCTCGTCGTGGTTGCCGGCCACGGCATCCGCCGGCACCCACAGTTCATATTGTCGCATATGCGCGTCCGCCGCGGTGAACAGCACGCATATGTCGGCCGCTACGCCGGTCAGCACCAGCCGGCTGACCCCCAGTTGCGGCAACAGCACCGGCAGGTTGGTGGCATAGAAACCGGAGAATTGCGGCTTGATGATGAAGTAATCGTCGCGGCGAGGCCGCAGCTTTTCGGTCAGCGCGCGGCCCGGCCCGTCCTGCGCCAGCGTTTCCTCGATCAGCCGGTCGCGTTCGGAATGCCATTGCCCGTTGTTGTCGTTGACGTAGATCACCGGCACCCCCGCGGCGTCCGCCGCCGCGCGCAGGGACAGGATCGGGTCGATCGTCGCCTCCGCCGGGTCCTTCATCCGCTCGCCGCCTTCGAAAGCGAGCGCGTTGATCATGTCGATGACGACCAGGGCCGTATGTCCCGGCGCCGGCGTAGCTTGCGTGTCGGCCATGCGGCCCTTCTAGCCGCTCTCCGCAACCAACGCCTTGATCTACGATGCGTTTCGAACGAAACGGGAACCATGGCCGACGCCGACCTGCCCCCTCCTCCCGACGCGGCGCCGCAGAGGAAGGTGATCCATATCGACATGGATGCCTTCTACGCCTCGGTCGAGCAGCGGGACGACCCGTCGCTGCGCGGTCGTCCCGTCGCCGTCGGCGGATCGCGCGCGCGCGGCGTGGTCGCGGCGGCGAGCTACGAAGCACGGGCGCACGGCGTCCGATCCGCGATGCCGTCGGTCACCGCGCTGCGCCGCTGCCCCGACCTGGTCTTCGTGCCGCCGCGCTTCGACGTCTACCGTGCGGTATCCCAGCAGATCCGCGGAATCTTCGCCGATTATACCGACGCCATCGAGCCGCTGTCGCTGGACGAAGCGTATCTGGACGTGACGGAGGACCGCCGCGGGCTCGGTTCCGCCCGGGCGATCGCCGACGACATTCGTGCGCGCATCGCCAGCCTTACCGGTCTGACGGCGTCGGCGGGCGTCAGCTACAACAAGTTCATCGCCAAGCTCGCATCCGATCAGAACAAGCCCGATGGCATCTGCGTCATCCCTCCGCACAAGGGCGCCGCGTTCGTCGCATCGCTGCCCGTCAAGCGCTTCCACGGCGTCGGGCCGGTGACGGCGCGGCGCATGGAGCAGCTCGGCATCCTGACCGGCGCCGACCTGCGCGAGCGGCCGCTGGCGTTTCTCCAGGCGCATTTCGGCTCCTACGCCGACTATCTGTTCGGGGCGGCCCGCGGCATCGACCATCGGCCGGTTCGTCCCGATCGTCCGACCAAGTCGGTCGGTGCGGAACGGACGTTCGAAACCAACCTGACCGACGCGGCCGAGCTGCACGCCGCACTCGGCCATGTCGCCGACGCCGCCTGGGTGCGGATCGACCGTTCCGGCGCGCGCGGACGGACGGTGACGCTGAAGCTGCGCCACGCCGACTTCCGCACGGTCACGCGCGCCCGATCGCTGCCGGCGGCGGTGCCCGACCAGCCCGCGTTCCTGGCGATCGGCCGCGAATTGCTCGACGCGCAATTGCCCGTGCCGGACGGCGTCCGCCTGCTCGGCCTGACGCTGTCGGGGATCATCGGCAGCGATTCCGACGCGGACGCGATCCAGCCGAGCCTGCCGCTCTGAGCGCACCCTCGACGGATTCACCATCTTGGTTTACGACCCGTTGACCAATCGGGTGGGGGAATGACGGTCGAGCCCTGGTTCATCGTGGCGATGATGTTGAGCCTGTCGGGCTATGGCATCTATCTGGCGGGGCTGCGCCGTCATCTGGTCGAACCGAGCCGCGCCTCCTGGCTGATCTGGGCGGTCGCGACGGGAGTCGAGGCGGCGACCTATGCCGCGGTCAATCCGGGCGAGATGCAGGGGCTCATCTTCGCGGTGTCGGCGATGGCGTGCCTCGTCGTGACGCTGGCGATGTGGCGGCGTTCGCGCTGGACGCGGCCGTCGCCCACCGAGACGACGTGCATGGCCGCCAGCCTCGCCGCGGTCATCCTGTGGCTGCCGCTGAAGGAGACGTTCTGGGCGCACATGCTCGTCGTCGCGGCCGTACCCCTCGGCTTCTGGCCGACATGGGTCAGCGTATGGGAGGATCGCGGCCGGGAACGGTCCCCGGCCTGGGGTCTGTGGACGCTGGGCGATCTGGCGACGCTGATCGTCGCGACGCGCAGCGCGGGATCGGGCATCGGCGAATATGCCTATGTCATGGTCGAACTGCTCTGCCACGCCAGCGTCTGGTTCATGGTCGGACTTGCGACGATCAACCCGCTGCGGTCGTTCGGGCGGCGCGAGGGGGGCCTGCGGGTGCTCGATGCCTATCTGCCCGCCAATCCCTTCGCAGTCGGCGAGACGCACCTCGGCAAGGCGGTGTTCGCGGCCGAGGGCTTTGCCGAAGGGCAGACCATCGTCCGGTTTTCCGGGCGGACCGTACCGGCTTCGCGACTGCCCCGGGGCCTGAGCGGCGCCGCGGACCGCTTCCTCCAGATCGCGCGCGACCGGTACATGGGGCCGTCGGGGCGGATCGACGACCTCATCAACCACAGCTGTTCGCCCAATGCGGGACTGCGCTTCACCGACGGCGGCGTGTTCCTCATCGCGCTGCGCGGGATCGTGCCGGGCGAGGAGATCGCCTGGGACTATTCCACCACGCTGGCCGATCGCGACTGGTCGATGGTCTGCGCCTGCGGCAGCCCCGATTGCCGCGGCGTGGTGCGCGCCTTCGCGCTGCTGCCGGCGGCGGCGCAGGCGCGGTATCGCACGCTGGACGTGGTCGCGCCGTATCTGGACGAGGTGGCGGTTCGGGCGGCGTAAGGGGTTCCGGGAGACGATAGCTCCACCGCTCGCCCGCCATTGCGCCCCGCGGCATCTTCCGCTAACGGCGGCGGCTTCCACCTTCATGGCTGGATGCTTGCGGGAGGGTGCCCCGGCACTCGTCTGGACCGCTAAACTTGAAACGAGAGTGACATGGCAAAGAAAATCACAGGTTACATCAACCTGCAGGTTCCTGCAGGCGACGCGAAGCCCGCCCCGCCGATCGGCCCCGCGCTGGGTCAGCGCGGCGTGAACATCATGGAATTCTGCAAGGCGTTCAACGCGCAGACGACCGACATGGACAAGGGCACGCCGCTGCCCACCAAGATCACCGTCTATGCCGACCGTTCGTTCAGCTTCGAGATCAAGACGCCGCCCGCGTCGTTCCTGATCAAGAAGGCCGCCAATCTGAAGTCGGGCTCGAAGGAGCCGGGCAAGGTTTCGGCCGGAAAGATCGCGCGCAGCAAGCTGACCGAGATCGCCCAGACCAAGATGAAGGATCTGAACGCCAACGACATCGAGGCTGCGACCAAGATCATCGAAGGCTCCGCCCGCGCGATGGGCCTCGAAGTGGTGGAGGGCTGAGATCATGGCTAAGCTGACCAAGAAGCAGAAGGCGAACACCATCAGCCCCGAGACGCTGCACGGCGTCGACCAGGCGATCGCGCTCGCGAAGCAGAACGCCACCGCCAAGTTCGACGAGACCATCGAGGTCGCGCTGAACCTGGGCGTCGATCCGCGCCACGCCGACCAGATGGTCCGCGGCGTCGTGACGCTGCCCGCCGGCACCGGCAAGACCGTCCGCGTCGGCGTCTTCGCCCGCGGCGCGAAGGCTGAAGAGGCTCTCGCAGCCGGTGCGGACGTCGTCGGCGCCGAAGACCTGATGGAAACCATCCAGGGCGGCACCATCGACTTCGATCGCTGCATCGCGACCCCGGACATGATGGGCGTCGTCGGTCGCCTCGGCAAGGTGCTGGGTCCCAAGGGCCTGATGCCGAACCCGAAGCTCGGCACCGTGACGATGAACGTCGCCGAAGCCGTCAAGGCGGCCAAGGGCGGCCAGGTCGAATATCGCGTCGAAAAGGCCGGCATCATCCATTCGGGCATCGGCAAGGCGTCGTTCACGCAGGAAGACCTGCGTCGCAACTTCGACGCGCTGGTCGACGCCGTGGTGCGTGCCAAGCCGTCGGGCGCCAAGGGCAAGTATGTCCGCAAGGTCGCCGTCAGCTCGACGATGGGCCCGGGCATCCGCGTCGACACGACGGAAGTCGCCGGCGCGTAAGCGACCGTAGCCTTCAAGACGTTGGAAAGGGCCGGGAGCGATCCCGGCCCTTTTCATTTGTGCATTCGAGATGAGGCAAGGTCTCGCCCGACGCCCGGGCGAGCGCCTTCAGCTATTCCGGAAAGTCGGCTCCCAGCGCCGCATCGCGCAGCGCCTCGATCGCCGCAAGCCGCTCGCGCAGCTTGCCCGTCACCGCGTCGAACCCGAACCGGCCCAGCACCAGATGGCGCGGCGGCTGGTCCATGCCGACGGCGGCGATGATCGCCTCGCCGGCGCGCACCGGATCGCCCGGCTGCTCGCCGCTATACCCTTTCGTCGTCTCCATCCGCGCGCCCGCGGTGGCCGCATAATCGACGATCGCAACCGGCGTCTGCTGAAGCGAACGCCCCGCCCAGTCGGTACGGAACGGCCCCGGTTCGACACACGTGACCGCGATCCCGAGTGGCCCCACCTCTGCCGCGAGGCTGTCCGACCAGCCCTCCACCGCATGTTTCGACGCGGCGTAATAGCCCGACCCCGGAAAGCCGACGAGCCCGGCGACGGAGGTGAAATTGACGACATGGCCATGCCGCCGGGTTCTCATCCCCGGCAGCACGGCGCGCGTCAGTGCGAACAGGCCAAAGACGTTCGCATCGAATTGCGCCCGGATCGCCGCCTCCTCACCCTCTTCGACGCTCGCCTGATAGCCGTAGCCGGCATTGTTCACGAGGACGTCGATCCGCCCGAACCGATCCTCTGCCGCGGCGACGGCCGCGGTGATCTGATGCCCGTCCGTCACGTCGAGCGGCAGCGCCAGCACGCGATCGTTCGCCGCCTCCGCCAGATCGGCGACACGCGCCGCATCCCGCGCGGTCACGACGACACGCCAGCCACGCCCGATCACCAATCGTGCAAGTTCGCGGCCGAATCCGGTCGAACAGCCGGTAATGAACCAGACCGGAGAGGAAGCAAGTGTCATGTTCGGCAGGACCTTAAGGGGGATTCTTCACGCAGCACGGCAATGCCCCAGGCGTCCTGTGGTTCCCCTGACCGATCTCTCAGTCGTGCGCCGTCTGTCCGCCCGTCGCGCTGCCGTCGAGATGCGCGCCGATCGTCGCGAATGGTCGCGACAACAGGCCGCCGACGCGCTGCGCCGCGAACACCGCCGCAGCGCCGATCGCGATGACGAGCACCGCAAATTGGAAACCGGCCGCGAAGCGGCGGCTGCGCGCCTCGCGCTCGGCCAGCGGGATCGCCCGGCGGGTCGCCGCGCGCCGATCGCCGTCACCCTCCCCGGCCCGCACCGGTTTGTGCGCGGGCGGCTTGGCCGCGACGATCCCGTCGATGTCGATAACGTCCTGGGTCCGGACGCCGAAATAGCCGTCGCTCTGCCACACGACCCGGCCGACGATGACGTGGTGGACGCGCCGGATCTCGATCACCGTGCCCGGGCGGCAGTCGACGCTCGCCGCCGCCAGCAGACCGCGCGACGACATGTTGTGGATCAGCACGTCGCCCCATTCCGCGCCCGATCGCATGCGCGCGCGGATCAGCACCTTGCGCCGCGGATCGCGCGTCTTCATCGCGCCCGACCGTGGCACGGGCGGCGTGCGGCGGTACGGGACGAGGCGGGATCGGCCATCATGTCGATCGCTTGCCACGTCAGACATTAAAATGATGTTAGGGCGCCCCGCCAGAAGCGATCGGGAGAGGCGAACCCCTCCCGATTTCACCATAAGATCATCGGCTTACAGGCCGATGATGCCGCCATCCGTCTTGGTGATCACGATCGTCGCCGAGCGGGGACGACCGGTGCCCGTACCCGTCGCCTGGCTCTGCGGCCAGTTGCTGGTGATTGCGGCGGCGCTGCCGTTTTCGCCAGGATGCTGGATGTTCACGAAAATCGCCCGGCCGTCGGGCGTCGAATCGATGCCGGTGATCTCGCATTCCTTCGGTCCGACCAGGAACCGCTTCAGCGACGTGCCCGGCGCCTTGCCGATCCGCGTCGCCTGCGATGCGGTCACGCCGTTCAGGCTGTTGGTGATCGTCCGCGTGCCACCGTCGCCGACGGTGCCGGGCAGCGCCGCGAGCAGCATGCAATTGGTGACATCGGTATAGGCGCCGTCATCCGTTTCGATCCACATCAGCGGGCTGCCCTGCCCGGCGACATTGCTCGGCCGGGCGAACCACAGGCCATCGGGCGACGAGAAGTCGTTGGTCGCATCCAGGTTCGACAGGTTGATGTTGGCAGGGTTGAGGTCGCTGCCCGCGCCGAAGGCGTAGATGTCCCAGGTGAACGTCGTCGATTCGCTGTCGCTGGCCTCGCGCAGGCGGATGACATGGCCATTGGCGTTGCCGGTCGCCGCCGAGCGTCCGTCGATCTTGGGATCGGAATAGGCGCGCGGGTTGGCCGCATCGGTGTTGGCCGCCGTGCGGGACGAATTGTTGGTCAGCGTCAGGTACATCTCGCCATTGACCGGGTTGACCGCAGTCCATTCCGGGCGATCCATCCGCGTCGCGCCCAGCGCGTCGCCGGCAAGGCGGGCGTGGGTGAGCACATCCGCCTGGTTGGCGAAGGCATAGGCCGTGTTGGCGGCGGTCAACGGTGCCGTGCCGAACACCAGCGGCAGCCACTGTCCGCTGCCATCGGCAGCGAGCTTCGCGACGTAAAGCGTGCCGCTATCGAGATATTTGTCGCCGATCGCGAGGCGATTGGTGGCCGTCGCATCCGCTGCCGACCACGGTGTCGCCGAGACGAATTTGTAGAGATATTCGTTCTGCGCGTCGTCGCCCATGTAGAAAGCGGGTCGGATGCCGGCCACCGTGCGCCCGGCGACGCAGCCTTCGTGATTCATCCGGCCCAAGGCGGTGCGCTTGCGCGGGGTCGAGGCCGGGTCGAACGGGTCGATCTCGACCACCCAGCCGTATTGGTTGGGCTCGTTGCGGAAATCCTCGGTGCCGTTCGCCGCCTTGGTCGGGTCGATCGTCGCGTTGAACTTGGCGATCCGCGTGTCGCCGGCAGCGGTGGCGGCCGCGGTCGTCCAGCTGTAGTTGCCCGCGCGCTCGCTCAGGCCATAGCGGGCGAAGGCGACGGTCGATTTCGCGCCCATTGCCGCGGTGCGGCGGGTGTTGTCGCCGGCATCGCGGCGGAAATAGCCCGCCCAATTCTCTTCGTTGGTGAGGTAGGTCATCCACGGCATCGTGCCGTTGGCGCAATTGTTGATCGTGCCCCGCCCGGCAACACCGGTCGGGGAATAGGCGGTGTACAGCAGCGCATTGCCCGCGACCGGCCCCGAAAAGCTCGTCGGCGTGAACGGCGTGATCCGGCGATTGAGGCTGCCGCCCTGCACATAGGTCCAGCCGCCGCTGCCCCGCGTGATCTCGACCACGCTGACGCCATGGCATTCCATTTCCTTCAGAACCTCCGCGGTCGGGCGGACGCCGCCGCTGCTCGTCGGGCCGTTCACATGAAGGTAGTTCGGCGTGATATTCTCGTGGTTCAGCACCAGCAGACCGCGGCTGCTGCTGCTCGCATCGGGCGTGCTGCCGCTGGCGGCGAGGCCGAAATAGCTCATGCCGTCATGGTGATCGCCGGCGCGCGCCGAGAACGTCGTGTCGCTGCCGTCGTTGGCATAGGCGCCGACGCTGGCGTTGATCGGATCGCCCAGGCGATAGAGCACCGTCGCCTGATAGCCCGACGGCACCGCGACGATATCGGCCAGGCTCTTGGGGACCGCCGTGAAGTCCAGCGTCGCGGGCGTGACGGTGACGATGGTGTCCGCGACCGAGGCGATACCGTCGGTCGAAACGGTCTTGAACTGAAAGCCCAACGGGGTCGCCGATGTGACCGCAGGGGCGGTGAAGGTGGCCGTCGTGGTCGCCGCGCCGTCGAGCGCCACGATCGGGCCGCTCGTCTGCGTCCAGCCGCTGCTGCTCGCCTTGCCGCTCGTCACCGTGCCGACCAGCGACACCGTCTTGCCCGTCGAGGTGGTGATCGCCGATCCTGCGGTCACCGTCGTCGCGCGCCGCTTGTCGTCGTTGTCGCAGCCACTGAGCATCACCCCGCCGAACACCGCCGCGGTCATCGCCGACAGGCCGCCGCCAAGCGTCTGGCGGCGCGAATAGCGGGATGCGATCAGATCGTTGATGTGCGCGTTGGCACTGCCGTTGGTGTCGATGTCGCCATCATCATAGCCGATCGTCGGCTGGCCCAGCATGGTCATGGAATTTTCCCCCGATTTGCGGCGTCTCCGCCGCGACAACGGTGCTTTGGCGGGTGAAAGCGGCAATCCGGTTGCTTGCGGATGACGGCCCGATGAATCATGGATGACGGATCGAAGACAAGCCTTTCGGCACCAGCGGGACTTGGCTGCGCTGCGCCACGTCGGTTGACAGCTCGCGACGATCAGCTAATAGCGCGCGCTTGCCGGCGGGTTCGCCCGTCGTGCATCCGTCCAAGACAGCAGGTGCCTGGGAATATGCCCCGGCTTAATGTCCTGCCGAGACGGGGACAGGAATTCAGGAACCGTTCGCGATAGCCTCGCGCGCGGGTCTGCCGCCCTTCACGGGTGCCTTCCCCATCGATGGACAACCCCGGCGGGGTTTTCCCCACCGGTTTGTAACCGGGCGGGTCGCTTGCGATCCGTTCAAACGTGGAGAATGGCATGGATCGTGCTCAAAAGGCCGCGGCCGTTGCCGAGTTGAATCGCACCTTTTCCGAAGTCGGCGTGGTAGTCGTTACCCGCAACAACGGAATGACGGTTGCCCAGTCCACCCGACTGCGCAACGCGATGCGTGATGCCGGCGCGACCTACAAGGTCTCGAAGAACAAGCTTGCCAAGATCGCACTCGATGGCACCGATTACGGTTCGGTGGGCGACATGCTCACGGGTCCCGTCGGCCTCGCCACCTCGATCGATCCGGTCGCCGCAGCAAAGATTGCGGTCGAATTCGCGAAGACGAACGACAAGTTCGAAATCGTGGGCGGAGCGATGGGTGCGACCCCTCTCGATGTCGCTGGCGTGCAAGCGCTCGCTACCCTGCCCTCGCTGGATGAACTCCGGGCGAAGATCGTCGGCCTTCTCGTTGCTCCGGCAACGAAGCTCGCGACCATCACCCAGGCTCCCGCGGCGCAGATCGCGCGCGTGCTGTCGGCCTATGCCGAGAAGGAAGCCGCCTGAATTTCAGGCGCTTTTGGTTAAGCGAATTTTCAACTGACACTTGGGGCTTCGGCCCCGACTTACGAAGGAACTATCATGGCAGACCTGAACGCGCTCGTTGAGAGCCTGAGCGAACTGACCGTCCTCGAAGCCGCCGAGCTGTCGAAGATGCTCGAAGAGAAGTGGGGCGTTTCGGCCGCAGCAGCGGTTGCAGCGCCGGCAGCAGGCGGCGGCGCAGCCGCTCCGGCCGCTGAAGAGCAGACCGAATTCGACGTCATCCTGACCGGCGACGGTGGCAAGAAGATCAACGTCATCAAGGAAGTCCGCGCGATCACCGGCCTGGGCCTGACCGAAGCGAAGGCTCTCGTCGAGGGCGCGCCGAAGGCCGTCAAGGAAGGCGTGAACAAGGACGAGGCCGCCAAGGTCAAGGCGCAGCTGGAAGCAGCCGGCGCGACCGTCGAACTGAAGTAAGCCGCAAACGGGGGGTGCGGGCTGGCACGCCGGCTCGCTCCCCCCGCCATGCCGGCCCGCGCGGCCAACCGCCGCGTCCGACGTCAGGGGCCTTGCCCATGACTGCTCGGGGCCGGGCTGAAGCGACTGTGAAAAGGGCGGCTCCCGCATGGGAAGCCGCCCTTTTTTCTTGCCCGCGGAAGATACGCCGCCCCTCCGCATCGACGCTGCGCTTGCCTAATGGCCGGAGGGTGGCGGCGTCCTACCGCTCGATGGCCGCGCCATAATCGCGCACGCCGAGTTGTTCGTGCATCCGGGCGGGCTGGTCCAGCCAGAATGGCGCGAGCTTGGCGCTGTCGACCCGCTCCACCCCCAGTGCGAATGCACGTGCGCTCTGCCCCTGCGCGCCGTCCGCAGCCTCATAGACCACGTTGACCGCCACCACCGGCACGAACATCGAACGCCCGCCCGCTTCGATCGGCTGAATCTCGGCGCGCGGCAACGCAACGACGAGCCGCACGCGCCGTTCCTCGCCCGGCGCGAGCGCGAACGGTGGTGCAGCGGGGCGGCCGACGGGCTGTGCGAACAGCGCGCCGACATCGCCGCCCTGCCCCGGCGAAGCACCGACCAACGCGGCCCCGATCCGGATCCCACCCGCCGCTGCCGCGCCGTCGTTGCGAACCGTCAGTTCCGCCTCGACGGTGGCGCTCAACAGGTTGAGCCCCGCACGACGCGGGCGGAGCGCGATCGACAGTCGCGCGCGATCCAAGATCGGTGCCCGGTCGAGCATCGCCGGCCGTGCGGGCTGGACCGTCGCGACGGGGGGTGGCTCGGGCGCGGGGTTCGTCGTCTCGAGGCTCGCAGGTTCGGTAACGGCAACCTCTTCGGTGCCGCGATCGATCGCCGGCTCCGAACGTCGGCGCCGCGCCCAGAGGATGGCAGCCGCCGCGATCGCCAGCAGACCTGCGCCGGCACCCCACCAGCCCCACCCCGAAGGTTCCGCCTGTGCAGGCGCCTGGTTCGGCGACGGAGCCGTCGGCGCCGGACTGGCGGCCGACACCTGCGGCGTGGCGACCGTCGGCGCCGGCTCCGGAGTCGCCGCGGGCGCGGGCGCGGGCGCGGGCGCGGGCGCGGGAGTCGGCCTCGGCGACGCGGCCGGAGTCGGCGTCGCCGTCGGCGTCGGTGTCGGCGTGGCGCGCGGCGTCGGCCGCGGCGTGGGCGTGATCGCCGGCGTGGGAACCGACGTCGGCCGCGGTTGCGGCGTCGGTGTCGGCGTGGGCACCACGATCGGTGCCGGGGTCGGGACGGGCGTCGGCTCCCCCGTCGGTCGCGACGGCGGCAGGCTGAAGCCCTCCAGCCCCGGCAGGGTCTGCGGCGGTGTCGTCGTCTGCGCCAGCGCGGTGCCGGCGATCGTGCTCGCCAGCAGGAGGGCGATCACGCCGGACCGCGTGCGCCGCATCATGTTCATGGACCCTGTTCTCACCCGATATTCTTTGCCCGCCTCTTAGTGAACGGCACACGACCGCCACGCCCGCTGCGACGAAACGCCCCGGCCCAAAGCCGAGCCGAAGCACCGCTGTAGGATCGCTGTTGGTCCTCCCCCTTTGACAGCGTCCAACACGGCTCCTATATCCGCCTCTCACCACGGCTTTCGGGACATGATGCGCCGTCGCGCAGTGCATCGTACGAATAGGAAGCCGCGGTATCATAGACGCTGAAGGCCGACGCATGCGATGCGATCGGCTTTTTTGCGTCGCTTCTCGCGTCCCGCTCCGGAGGTTTCCGGGCACGACATTCGGCTTCGCAGCCGCGACTGAGGGCAGATTAGATCCATGGCCACCAAGGCGATCCAGGGCAGCACCGCCAAGCGGCGCATCCGCAAGATCTTCGGGGACATCCACGAAGTCATCCAGATGCCGAACCTGATCGAGGTTCAGCGCGAAAGCTACGAACAGTTCCTGCGTTCGGACAAGAGCATCGGCCATGTGTCGGGCCTTGAGAAGACGCTGCGCAGCGTGTTCCCGATCCAGGATTTCGCCGGCACCGCCTATCTCGACTTCGACGATTACGTCCTCGAACCGCCGAAGTTCGACGTCGAGGAATGCCGCCAGCGGGGCATCACCTATGCCGCGCCGATGCGCGTCACCCTCCGCCTGACCGCGTTCGAGGTCGATCCGGATACCGAGGCCAAGTCGGTCATCGATATCAAGGAGCAGGACGTCTACATGGGCGACATGCCGCTCATGACCGAGAACGGCACCTTCTTCATCAACGGCACCGAGCGCGTGATCGTCAGCCAGATGCACCGGTCGCCGGGCGTGCTGTTCGACCATGACCGCGGCAAGACCCATGCCAGCGGCAAGTATCTCTTCGCCGCGCGTGTCATCCCGTATCGCGGTTCGTGGCTCGATTTCGAATTCGACGCGAAGGACATCGTCAACGTCCGTATCGACCGCAAGCGCAAGCTGCCGGTGACGGCGCTGCTCTATGCGCTCGGCATGACGAGCGAGGATATCCTCAACCACTTCTACAACCGCGTCACCTATGTGCGCGGCCAGGGCGGCTGGATCATTCCGTTCGCGCCGGAGAACTGGCGTGGCGTGAAGCCGCTGTTCGACATCGTCGATGCGTCGTCGGGCGAGGTGGTGTTCGCCGCGCAGCAGAAGATCAGCCCCCGCGCCGCCAACAAGGCCGCCAAGGACGGCCTGACCCAGCTGCTGATCCCGACCGAGGAAATCTTCGGCCGCTATTCGGCCTATGACCTCATCAACGAAACCACGGGCGAGATCTACGTCGAGGCCGGCGACGAAATCGGCGCCGACAATCTCGAAGCGCTCGACAAGGCCGGCATCGATACGATCGAGCTGCTCGACATCGACCATGTCTCGACCGGGGCGTGGATCCGCAACACGCTTAAGGCCGACAAGGCCGAAGAGCGCGAGCAGGCGCTGTCCGACATCTATCGCGTCATGCGCCCCGGCGAGCCGCCGACGCTGGAAACGGCTGAAGCGCTGTTCTCGGGCCTGTTCTTCGATCCGGATCGCTACGACCTGTCGGCCGTCGGCCGCGTCAAGCTCAACATGCGCCTCGACCTCGATGCCGAGGATACGGTGACGACGCTGCGCACCGAGGATATCCTTGCGGTGGTGAAGACGCTCGTCGACCTGAAGGACGGCAAGGGCGAGATCGACGACATCGACAATCTCGGCAACCGCCGCGTGCGTTCGGTGGGCGAGCTGCTCGAAAACCAGTATCGCGTCGGCCTGCTGCGGATGGAGCGCGCCGTGAAGGAGCGCATGTCCTCTGTCGACGTGTCGACAGTCATGCCGAACGACCTGATCAACGCCAAGCCGGCGGTGGCCGCGGTCCGTGAATTCTTCGGCTCGTCGCAGCTGTCGCAGTTCATGGATCAGACCAATCCGCTGTCCGAAGTGACGCACAAGCGTCGCGTCTCGGCGCTCGGACCGGGTGGCCTGACGCGTGAGCGCGCCGGCTTCGAAGTCCGCGACGTTCACCCGACGCACTATGGCCGCATCTGCCCGATCGAAACGCCGGAAGGCCCGAACATCGGTCTGATCAACTCGCTTGCGAGCTTCAGCCGCGTCAACAAGTATGGCTTCATCGAAACGCCGTACCGCAAGGTCGTCGACCACAAGGTCACCGACGACGTCGTCTACCTGTCGGCGATGGAAGAGGCCAAGCACACGATTGCGCAGGCTTCCGCCGAGCTGACCGAGGATGGCGGCTTTGCAGAGGAACTGGTATCCTCGCGTCAGGCCGGCGAATTCCTGATGGCGTTGCCCGACAATATCACGCTGATGGACGTCAGCCCGAAGCAGCTGGTGTCGGTCGCCGCGTCGCTCATCCCGTTCCTGGAGAACGACGACGCCAACCGCGCGCTGATGGGTTCGAACATGCAGCGTCAGGCCGTGCCGCTGGTGAAGGCGGAAGCGCCCTTCGTCGGCACCGGCATGGAAGAGACCGTGGCGCGCGATTCGGGCGCGGCGATCGGGGCGAAGCGTGCCGGCGTGGTCGATCAGGTCGACGCCAGCCGCATCGTGATCCGCGCCACCGGCGAGGTGGATTCCACCAAGTCGGGCGTCGACATCTACACGCTGATGAAGTTCCAGCGTTCGAACCAGTCGACCTGCATCAACCAGCGTCCGCTGGTGAAGGTGGGCGACGTGGTCAATGCCGGCGACGTGATCGCCGACGGCCCGTCGACGGAGTTCGGCGAGCTGGCGCTGGGCCGCAACGCGCTCGTCGCGTTCATGCCCTGGAACGGCTATAATTATGAGGATTCGATCCTCATCAGCGAGCGGATCGTAAAGGACGACGTGTTCACGTCGATCCATATCGACGAGTTCGAGGTGATGGCGCGCGACACGAAGCTCGGGCCGGAAGACATCACGCGCGACATCCCCAATGTCGGCGAGGAAGCGCTCCGCAACCTCGACGAGGCGGGCATCGTGTACGTGGGCGCCGAGGTCGAGCCGGGCGATATCCTCGTCGGCAAGATCACGCCGAAGGGCGAGAGCCCGATGACGCCGGAAGAAAAGCTCCTCCGCGCCATCTTCGGTGAAAAGGCGTCCGACGTCCGCGACACCTCGCTGCGCCTGCCGCCGGGCGTTGCCGGCACGATCGTCGACGTCCGCGTCTTCAATCGCCATGGCATCGACAAGGACGAGCGCGCGATGGCGATCGAGCGCGAGGAGATCGAGCGCCTGAAGAAGGATTCGGACGACGAGCGTACCATCCTGAACCGGGCCACATGGTCGCGCCTGCGCGAGATGCTGCTCGATCAGGTGGCGACCGGCGTGCCGAAGGGCCTGAAGAAGGGCTCGACGATCGACATGGACCTGCTCGAAAGCGTCGACCGCCACGAATGGTGGAAGTTCGCGGTCGCCGACGACAAGGTCCAGGCCGACCTGGAAGCCGTCAAGCAGCAGTATGACGAAGCCGCCAAGCGGATCACGGACAAGTTCCACGATCGTCGCGAGAAGCTGGAGCGTGGCGACGAGCTGCCGCCGGGCGTGCTCAAGATGGTCAAGGTCTTCGTCGCGGTGAAGCGCAAGCTGCAGCCGGGCGACAAGATGGCCGGCCGTCACGGCAACAAGGGCGTGATCAGCCGCATCCTGCCGGCGGAGGACATGCCGTTCCTCGCCGACGGTACGCCGGTCGACCTCGTGCTCAACCCGCTGGGCGTGCCGAGCCGCATGAACGTCGGGCAGATCTTCGAAACGCATCTCGGCTGGGCTGCCCGTAACCTGGGCATGCAGGTCGCGAGCGCGCTCGAGGATTGGCGCGATGCCAACCCGGACGCCAAGGCGGGCGAGATGCCCGACGCGGTCAAGGAGCGGCTGGTCGAGGTCTATGGCGATCACTATGCCGAGGACATCCAGAGCCGCGACCCGGACGAGATCGTCGAGCTGGTGCACAACATCCGCACCGGTATCCCGATGGGCACCCCGGTGTTCGACGGCGCGCGCGAAAGCGACGTGTCGGCGATGCTGGAGCTGGCGGGTCTCGACACCTCGGGCCAGTCGGAGCTGTTCGACGGACGCACGGGCGACAAGTTCGATCGCAAGGTGACGGTGGGCATCATCTACATGCTCAAGCTGCACCACCTTGTGGACGACAAGATCCACGCGCGTTCGATCGGGCCGTACTCGTTGGTCACGCAGCAGCCGCTGGGTGGCAAGGCACAGTTCGGCGGCCAGCGCTTCGGCGAGATGGAGGTCTGGGCGCTCCAGGCCTATGGCGCGGCGTATACCCTGCAGGAAATGCTGACGGTGAAGTCCGACGACGTCGTCGGCCGCACCAAGGTCTATGAGGCGATCGTCAAGGGCGACGACACGTTCGAGGCCGGCATCCCGGAGAGCTTCAACGTGCTCGTCAAGGAAATGCGCTCGCTCGGCCTCAACGTCGATCTCAAGACCATGCAGGACGTGGACGACGAGGGCGGCATCGCGATCGCGGCGGAGTAACGGGAAGGCTTGAAAATGGGTTTGCGAGAATTTTGGGCTGCGAAGCCCCTGTTAGAGAAGGTTACCTTAGTGGTCTTCATTACGGCCAATCTCGCAAACGCCATCCTCACCGATCGTTACGGCGCTACGAGCCATGTACATCGCATGACGAGGCTGTTCGCCTTCGCAAGCATGGCGGCTTTTGTCCTCGCGCTTTGGCACGGCAATCGCTCCAAGCGCCGCGCTGACCAGAATACCCTCTGAGGGAACTGAAAAAATGAACGAACTGACCAACTTCGCCAATCCGGTCGCCAAGCCGGAAACCTTCGACCAGATTCAGATCGGCATCGCGTCCCCGGACAAGATCCGTTCGTGGTCGTTCGGCGAGATCAAGAAGCCGGAAACCATCAACTATCGCACGTTCAAGCCCGAGCGTGACGGCCTGTTCTGCGCGCGCATC
>Ga0160428_1000542_pt1 | contig 40323 bp, 42 predicted proteins | sample SolpanmetagenomM_FD_108198 | JGI IMG/M metagenome (GOLD analysis project Ga0160428, IMG submission 108198) | Solar panel surface microbial communities from Lawrence Berkeley National Laboratory, California, USA - M | ecosystem: Engineered > Built environment > Solar panel > Unclassified ... | reverse complement strand
GGTCAGCATTAGACAAGCTCATGAGCTTTCGTTCACATTAAGGCTAGTCATCCGAACAGCTTCTACTTATTGACGTTGAGACAAGGACCACGGCTCGGTTAAGAGTTGTGGTAACGGGTAAGAAGCTATATCCATACAGATGGACAACCGTTGACAAACAGGATCAAAATCGTTCGTCATGTTACAAATGAATGTGAGCTATCAATGTAGCGTAATGCTCCCAGTGTCCGTCTATATGCAATGATAATGTCGTAGCAATCATGTCCATCCACCACCACGCTATGCAACCTCTTTCGATCCCAAAAGACCAACAGCACCTCTTTCTTTCTACACATTAATTCTCCCTGTGAAGTGGCGTGACAGCTTCCTCAGTATCCGCTTGACTCAACGAAGTGACAGTCGGTTGCAATCCCGTTCCCGCTCCTGCTGCGTTTGTTGTCCCTGCTGCTCTAGCATCAACACCCCTACTCGCCGACCTCGCCGGCACACTCCCATCAACACCTCTACCAGCCGCACTACCGCTCTGTTGCTCCCTTCCTCTGCCTATATGCAGCGGGTCAACTCCTGTACCTGCCGTATCGTTAGTTATTCCTCTATCTCTCCCCTTGGATCTTGCTTCCAAGTCCGCGATAGCTTTCGATCCAGCCAGCACACCCGCCAATGTCTCAACATCAATGCCCATACTCCTCGCCAAATCTTCGTCTGCCACCGGGCTGCCCAGTCGAGTAGCGCGGAACAGAGGACGGCCATCAGGTCCTCGTTCGGCCATGTCAGTCTGCTCGGTCGGGTTCGCGTCGTTCGTATCCATACGCACAGCCGCCGAGCTGACCAGACCGGAGCGGGGATCGAGGTTGGTGTTGGCAGTCGAGGAGACATTGGCGAGCTGGCCGACCCCGTGATCGAGACTGCTAGTGCCGTAGTCCAACCTCCTGTCGTTATCTTCGGGACTGCCGCCGCCTAGATGATAGCCGGGTGTGGCGACTTCTTGGATACCAGCAAGACCGGACTCCATATCTCGAAGTTCGCGGCCGAACTGCAATGACAACCCGTTCCCGGGTCTTTCATTTTCGGCGCTATGACGTGCAGCTCCTGAACCGAGGAAGCGGTTTCGATGGACGCCAACGCCACGAGGTCCATCTGTGCCGACGCGGTTGAGTAAGCCAGGACCAAAGGTGGGAAGAATGCTCTTGCGAAGTGCGTTTCTGTCGGTTGTCCGCGTGGTGGCTACCGAATCGTGACTGGGCCTGCGGTGCGTGCTCATACTGTCACCTCGTGCTCTAGACGTAGAGGGACTCGTGACGTTAACGTTGAGTGGTACACGGGAACTAGGAATGCGTGCACGGGAGCGAGAGTCGCGGTCGCGATCATCGAAGACATCACCGGCATGGTTGCTGGCAGTATGTCCTTCGATACCCAGACTGAAATCCATACGACGGCCGATCTGCGCGATGCTCTCATTTCGGGGCCGTTCGCGACGGAGATGACTCTCAGCACGAGCACGACCAGAAGTGTCGAGGATGGAGGGACCGCGACGGCGAACAGTTGCTGAGGAGGGATGGTGACCCACAGAAGCAGACGTTGTGGCGCCAGAAGGGCTACGAATGCGATCGAGATTACTTTGGTTATCTGCTGCGGCAGAAGGTTGTTGATGTAGAGGGAAAGCAGTCGAGATTGGGAATGGCTGTATCGGGAATGGTTGTTGAGGCGATCTTGGTGATGGCTCGTGCTCTTCATAGATAGTGGCAGGCACATCTGGTTCGTGAGGCATCGCAGAGGTTGGTTCTTGATGTAAGGATGTTTCTTGGTATGATGAAAGAGGACCAAGAGTGCCGTGAGGATTATCAGGGTTACCACCCCTACCTGCTCGCTCCGCTGTATAGGGTAGATGCTGCATGTATACAGGGAACGACTCGCGTTGTCCAGGGAAGCGCATGTTTGGTCCTTCGATACCCATCTCTTGCATAGCAATCATTAGCGCGCAGATGAACTTGTTTCGGCGCTGAAGACGTAGCCCTTCGTTCTGCCAATTGCTTTTGAAGAAGAAGACGATATTCAGAGATATCGAGTGAGCTTCTGTCACATCACGTAGCTCAGTGAGTATGTTTGGTTGATATTCTCTCTTTTCGTTTTTGACAAATTCCAATAGCTTTTGTCTGACGCCGTCAATTTGGTCCAATGTTGTCTGTGAAAACTGTTAGCCACTTTCGCTCATGTATTAATTTGTTGACAGTGTGAACTTGCCCCGAATTTCCAGATTATAGGAACAGCCTCAGCCAATCCACCAGAGCGTCTTTGGTTAAGAATGAAGAGAGTGTTAAGGTAAGAATTTGGTGCCTGCACAACATGCCCTTCCATCTTCTTGAATTCGGTATATAGCAGAGATATCTCTTTGACGAAGTAATCGTCGCCTTTGAGAGTGGAACCAGTATTGCCATAGACTGTGACACGATCTCCGACATCGAAGGGATGCTAGACAGAAAAGTCAATTCTTGAACTCGAATGCACCGGGACCACTACAAAACATACCTTGACAAACACGAAAATCAAGCTTTGCAGGAACTCCTGAGCCGTTGCCTGCAACAGCCAACTCAACGCCAGGACTGTACTTCCAGCACTTGTTAATACGCCGGCAGCACTCGTACTAATCAATGAGATGAAGACAAGCACCGAGATGATCACAACTGCAAAGAGTAAACAATCGTCCAGCTTTCCCACCACACTATCCAAGTCTTTCAAGCTGGCAGTAATGGCTTTTCGCTCACGTCCAATCTCGACGCAGACGGCTTCCAGCTCTTCCATGGAAATGTCGCCGTTCAAGTCCTTATCGAACATGGTAAATGCAGCGTCAGACTCTTCGTCGTTGTCGAACGCGAAGCGCAGGTCTTCTTGATGGACGGTTTCCGTATCTTCACGAGCAAAGGTGCGGTATAAACGGCGTGCTAACGTTTGTGAGCCACTCGTGGAGTTGATCAGTGCCAAAATAACCATGGCTGGGTGGCTGCTCTGCTTCACAGTGCGACCAGCGAAATCACCTGCAATCTTGCCAGCGACGTCACCGAACTTGTTGAAGGCTTTGGTAGTGCCTCGTTGTGCTTGAGCAAGATACTGGCCGGGAGTACGAGCTCCAGAGGCTGGCTCTGTATGAAACTCAAAATCCGAGTCGGCTTGCATGAGCTTCTCTTTTGAGTATGTATACAGCTTGGTAAGACTGCCGATCTGGAACTTATTGATTTCGATCCTGTCGGCATAGGTTCGTTCGTGGAAGCTGATAGCAATGAGTTGTATTATAATCTTCTCGGCAAAGTTGAGTACAGCACAGACGAAAAATGCCACAATAATCTTGTTAAAGGTTGACTCCCAGGACTTGGTGTCTTTGTTGCCACTGACGTGATGATTCTTCATAGTAGGTAAGAATGAAATCTCCACGCCGAGACCCCAGAAGAATAATGTTGCCGAAATCTCGAGCTGTTTCACCATATCTCGCCACTTCTTGCTGTTGTCCGTGAATAGACTTGATATCAAGCCAATCGGCCAGGGGAGCGCTTTGGCGATCAATCTTCCAGCCCAAAGTGTCAACCATACGATTTCCAACCATATACAGAACCATAGCATCTTGACGCCTCCGACATTAAGGCCCTGTGCGGCAGGTAACACAGCTCCAACCAATAGAGGTATCAAGATGATCAGGACGACAGGTGTGATGTAAAAGAAGTACCTAATGAGAACGCTCTTCTTGTGCATGATCTTGAAAAACTTCGCCAAAGCCGTCGTTGGATGGGCTGGCGGTCTGTATGCTTTTGCAGTCTCATGTACAGGATTCGTAGCTTCATCGAACTCGTCAATGTCTCGGTTGTTGGAGCGTTCGCGGTGGAAGGATGCGTGGGTGGTGGTTCGCTCTATAGTGTCGCCATCGCCTTTCAAGTGTTTCTCTTCTTCTGCTGCTGCAATCTCGCTGATCTGTTGCTCGACCTGAAACATACGAAGATCGTCTTCTAGCCTATGCATCTCTTCCCTATTCTGTGACGGGCTCTTCATGCTGTTGACACTACCGGCAAAGGTTCCTTGCATCGAGGTTTGCACTCTTAGTCTTCTGGGATCTTGTGAAGCCTCATGTCCTTGGTTTGCAAATGAAGGATGATGTTGACGTGAATGGGTACTCTTCTCGATTGTGGCAGCGTCGTCGAATGAGGGAAAGGCATTCGAGCCTGTGCCAGAGTCGCCCATGACTGTAGTATCTTCGGACAGATCTTGAAGACGGGGATGGTGTGCTTGCTCCGGAGCGTAGTGCTTCTCGTCATACTGAGACTCTGGGAAGTCTCCTGTTGGAGAGGTCATGGTGGGAGGGCAGTGTGTGGTAAGTTTAGGATTTATTGCTGGCTTGTGCCTTGGACTAGATGTGTGAACATCTGAGGATGGCGGAAAGAATGAGAGAAAAGCGGCGCCGTCAATATGTTATACAGGCTCCAGTGAAGAGTTCGATAAGGTTTGAGGGACTCAATGGAAATGATGTGAGCAGATGAAATGATAATTGCTCGATAACTACAGACTCTTGGTGGATAGTGATTGTCTCGTCTGTTATCAACACTCGGACAAACAATAATAGAAAAAAAACAAGGATGAAAGCTCTTCCCACCGTGTAGAGAAAAGGTTGATGCCAGCACGCGCGAGCCGCCAAGAGCACCAACAGAATTCCGTCACCAAAACGGGCAGGAACGATCGTTATCTTACAAGGCTGAACAAGCCGATTTAACCCCTTGGTCCCTGCATTCAACAGGGCAGTGGCAAACCCCCAAACTCGCGTCGCTGAGCAGATGGGTGAGATGTGCATGAATTGACTCTGTGCCATTATAACGATAGAGCCAGAGGTTGAGTTACCCTTCATTGTTTCAGAGGTTAAACTGACTTCTCCTTCATGTTTGATGTTATGCTTTTTATGCATAAAGATAACGCTGATCTCAATACGACGATCATTCGAGGTGGGAGGGATACTTGAAGGACTATGAACCAAACAACGACAAGAACAATGACAATGAAGAATGCTTGTCAAAAATGATAATTTGTCTATCCAAAACACCTCTTGTGAGATCAAAAGTCTATCTAGTAAATACACTGCATCATTATTAATAATTGTGCCATTTTGAAAACATCCAATCTCATCATCAGTAAGCAATCTTCTCCGACTCACGTAACGATGGTGCAACATTTCCCTTCAGCGATGGTGTACCAGTTCGCTGAAAGTAAGAGCTAACATCATCGCTGAATTCGTCGTCGTCGTAAACATCACCTCCGGCCTTCTCTTCGGCCTTGCGTGCTTGGGCAACTTCCCACTCGCCGCGCATCTCAGCCACCTTCTGATCATAGTCGGCCTGGGGGTCGTAGTGCTTGCCGACTCCACGCATACGCTCCCAAAGCGATAGATGCTGAGGGTGGATAGCAACACCGTGGTAATCTTCTTCACGGCCCTGGCGAATGTAGGCCCATCGGCGCTCTTGCTCTTTCAGGTCGAGACCAGTGGTATCCGGAAGCCAGACAAAGGTGATCAAGGCACCCGCAAGACCGAACCAGGGAACGACGTAGAAGCGCTGCTCGATGGTGATGTAGTTGTACATGACTGCGGCTACTAAAGCACCCAGCTTACCCCAAGCAGCAGAGAAGCCATGAGCTGTCGCTCTGACGGATGTTGGGTATACCTCGGCAGCGACAATGAAACTGACACAGTTGGGGCCGAACTGGTTGAAGAATGAGGAGATGAAGTACATCGCTTGGAATTTGTGGACGCCGACAGTCGAGTAGTAGTGGTAGTTGAAGGCGGGAATGACGAAGCAGAGGAAGTCTCCAAGGAAACCAACAATCATCATCCACTTGCGACCGTAAGCCTTGTTGTCGATGAGGAAAGATGCAAGGTAGTATCCAACGAGCGAAACACCAATGTTGAGCAAGTTCCAGAGCCAACCGGTCATGACTGAGGTGTCATGAGGAGAAATAGCCTTGATGAATTGAGATTGAAATAGCTTGTTTCCTGCGCAAAATTGTCAGCAAAGCAGTTCGATCAAGAGCATCAAATTACTGACCATAGAAGAAAACATCATTGGCAAACCAGGCACCAGCAGTAGCAAACACGCGCCAGCCGAAGTAGGTAAATGTGAGCTTCAAAGACTGCACGTCATAACCAGTGACGTTGGACTTCTTTTTCTGGATAGCGAGCTGCTTGGAGGCAGCCTGCATCTTGTATGTTCTGTAGTATACTAGCCATAGTGTGCCGACAGCAGGGATGGCGAAAGAGACTCGGTATACCCATTGGACAACCTTCTCGTCGTATGGTGGACCACCCTTGCCGGAGTGGAAGATGAGCAGAAGGAGACAGAGGATAACCTGGTTGAAAAACTGGCCCCAACCTTGCATCAAAAAGGCAGATACAACATTGCGACCACGATGCAAGCGATCTTGGCGAGTCGAGACTTTGCCAGCACCAACAGCGTTTTCCATGGCGGCAGTGGCGGTCATGGGGTATTCACCACCAACACCAACAGAGTAGAAGAAGAGTGACCACGCATAACAGATGACCCAGCCGTTTTGTGTGACACCCCAGGCAGCAGTGAGCATAAGAAGACCCACAAACATGATTACAGCGTCCTGAATGAGACCCCATCGACGACCAATGTAGTCACCGATGATACCGACCAAAATCTGGCCAACCTATTTTGGGGTTAGCTCGCGATTCGTATTTTGACTTCCCTTTGTATAGGTACGTACAATAATACCAGCGACCTCGAGATAGGTGAGGGCTTGTGTCCAGGTCTTGTTACAGATTGTGTATTTACCCCAGCAGGCCGGGAAACCGGCAGAGAGCAGAGGACCAAGGTTACCAACAGAGAAGAGAACGTATCTGGTGAGTAGCGATCAGTTTGTTGTCGTGTCAATGGCTTCGAAGCACTCACCCTTCCAAAAGAAGACCAGCGCCAGGAATGACAGCATTCCTAGTATACCAGCCAATAGGAGAGAGGGGATCCTTCTTCATCATTCTACCGATCTGGCTCAACTCTTTACGTGCCTCTGCGCTGTCTACGCTGTTGTTGAAGGCGAGACGCTTGCCGAGAGGCATATCGGCCCAGTATACACCCTCGCTGTTGTAGGAATCGTCTGGGAGGATGAGGTGGTTGAAGATGTCTCTTTCGTTGGGGTCCATAGCAGTGTAGTTCTGTGTCGCAACATGCTCTCCGGTCCTGTTTGGACCGTGAGGCAGGCCCAGGCCATAGTCGCGGAGGGAGCTGTTCGAGTGTCCGTCCATATCTGTTGCGGGCTAGAGAACAGCCTTGATCAAAGAGGAAGAAGCGATGTGGAATAAAGACACAGAGGCTGAGGTAAGGCGTGGTGAAACAGGGCAGAGGATGACCTTAAATCCTGAGGCAGCATTCGATAATTCTTAGAGAAGGTTTCTAGCGGTGGGGCGTGCCAACGGTACGAGGTTCGAAGGACGACCCGCGTAAAGTGATTGACCTCTAAGCCATTGTAACGCCGATGAAGCGAGCAGATTGCTGAGGCCTGCACGCTGCCACTAAAACCAGAACGTGCTCTACTGAGCGCGGCTCGAGGATAACAGTCAATGGCGGACTGATGTCAAGCAAAGGTGAGTGCAGCAATTTTTTTGTCAATCATTCACGTCACAGAATGATTTGCCTTGCGGTCCCTGCAGGCACTTTCCGCCCTTTCTAGACCCGCTCAACCCCGACTTGGCTGAACTCCCCCCAGACTTTCTTCCTTCGTTCTTCTCAACCTCACTCCTCTCTCGAAATGTTGCATCCATTCTGCGACAGCCTCGGAAATAAGCGCGATGTCACTTTTTCAGGACGTTTGCAAAGACGCTAAAACATGACGAGCGTGCATGAACGTTGACAACGAAGCCCTTGCCGCATAGCCTGCGCGAAGCTTGAAGTTGAAGAAAAACACAAAGAAAAATAGCAGAGGACGAGTTGAAGACGAGCACTGAAGCACGTTTCGTCGTGGAGCGATGCTATTGGCTGCAAATTGATCCACCTCCAGTCATTGCTTGGCACGGAGCACTACTGCACTGTTCTTCTTCTGAAACGTCTCAGCATGCTTCAGTACCAGGTATTCTATCCAAGAGCGTCGCGGTTGTGCGAGGGCGAGGGCAGCAAGAGCAGCATGTCTTCGCTCGCCTGTCCTCTGTGAATCCTTCTCTTTGTCACTTGCTGCGGCCTTGTTGCTCGACTCAATTCTTAATTGAGACCTCAGCATACTACGAGGCACCATAAGCATGACGGATGATACGATGAGCCCGAGCCTTTCACAATCAGACCATCAATTTAACGCTGGTACGTCGTTTCAACTAGTTGATCTCCTTCTGTGTTGATAATCTCCTTGCGTCACTTCCATCACAGCGTGCTACAAAACCGACCTTCGATAGGCTCGTGCTGTGGTAGCACAAGGAAGACTTGTTATTCCGAATGATGTACGGCTTTCCATGATGGCCAATGTGGATGCCAATCTCACGTTGCAATTACAAGCTGCTGCCTAACATGTAACGCCGAAATCGCGAGTTCATCGGCTACATGATTGTCAATGCTTTCACCACGTGTATCCAAGCTACGTCCAAACGTTGCTAAGCTTGCTGGTAAAAGCTTGCTGGGACGTGCCGCTGTGGCGGCTATCGAGACATGATGCCGGGTCGAACTTGAACACGTGCATGGGCTGTTCGGTTTTCGCCGTGGCGGCGGCGTCTAATTGTAATCACTAGGACTCTTCACTGCAACCCTTCCACGGCACTTGGTTAGATACACAGATATGTGTATATTTCAGATATCTCAATGATCAACCTCTGACTGAGATTACTATTTGACGAATTTGACAACTTGAGTACTGGATGCATTCGTGTACACATTTTCGGTTGCAGCATTGTGCCCATAGCAGCAGTAAAGGTCAGCAGCATCATCGTATCAATTGAACCCTGCCGTTGTACTTGCCACGATGTTGGTAAGCCAGCCGGAAAGGAATCGGTTGACTGAGTAAGAAACATGATGGTCAATATTCACATAATGGTGAACTCAACCACTGGCCTTGCAGGCACCATCATCGTGAGGAGCTTTAGCCTGGAAGCATGAAACGCCCATAGAAATAAAGCCTTTATGCATATGACTATGCAAATCCATGGTGTCAAGGAACTTCTGGAGCACGGTGTCGAATCTCTCGGAACCCTGCGTCCACCTCCAACACTACATACGGTCATCAACATTAAAGTCGGACACGAAAATATCCAATGATGACGACCTACGACCTCGAGCAATGCTTGGCAAAATTGCTGACAACGTTTGTTACTGCAGACGTGCCCATTGCTACAATCTGACTATAGCTATAGCCACCACAAGCCGAATTACCGTCACAAGCAGAATAGGCAATCGCCTTTGCGTTATCGCTAATATAGGCAGCAAGGATCTTGTTCAAAGACTGCCAGAAAGAAATCATAGCCTGGGCTAGCTGTAGTCTCGTAAGGCACGAAAGATACGGACAGACGGGCGACGTGCACACTCCGACAAGTGCCCGACTGACGCTGCGACGGCACTAGAGGGCAGAATGGCGAGTGGCGTAAGGCGGGTAATGCTGCGCATATCTGCGTCGTTTGTACAATGAGGCCAGGATTGTGGCGCTCTTAGGAGCCTCTGCTGTCATGGACATGTGTCGTCCAGGGCGTATCAGGAAGTATATGTCCGTAGAATGCGGACGTGGTACCTTGTTCACTCGGTGTTGCAGTCCGCCAGCATCAATAGTGGTTATTGTGTGCGTCACATAGCTATTCAGCCTACTACATTAAGCATCTCTGCTGTACTCGTTGATCCGTTATGCACAAGGTCTTCACCATAGTCGTTCATGACGTGTTTTTTGGAAAACGTATGACTCACAATTTCCTGACACTGCTTATCCTTGCACTCCAGGGTCCATTAGTGTTCAGCTTTGTTGTTGTGGTGAGTCTATGTGTTTCAGGCTCAGCCTTGCTGGCACGCCAAGCCCTTTCTCAAACACGTAAGCGCCCGACACATGTTCCCCGACTTTGTCACCATGCATCATCTTCAAATCTTCGCTGTTATGAATATCTGCGCATGAGTCTTCTGAATCATCCAGGTCAAGTGATTAAGAACGTCTCTTCGTCGGCTGTGCGGTCTTTCAAGCTTCTTCGTAGAGAGTCTCGATTCATCAAGCTTCATTCCTCCGGAAGTCCTTAAAAAAGGATACCTTGCCGACCTTCACTAATTGCTTAGAGCCATTTGATCTGGTTGACAGTCCTCACGCCGGTCTAACATGTCTCCTGCCCTCTGTTAAGTTACAATTCCAAGGCCTGTCTATGGCATCCTGTTATTTTGGTCGCTATTGGTGTTAATCCTAAGCTTTCTCAGCTCTCTTCATACTGAAACTTCTACGGTCTAGACCTCTGGCACCCTGGTAGCATCCTGGAGATCTTCCTTAAGAATAAGTCGACATCTCATCGAAGTTGAACTACTTTTAGCTCGGTTGGCACTCCTCACACAACGTTCAACAGCACTTCGAAACCACAATGGCCAGCTTCCATCATCTTCCTCTCGAAGTGGTGACCTTGATTGCGAGCTACCTCTCTCCTCTAGCACTCTTAACATTTTCCTGCCGCAAATGTACAGTGCAAAGACGCTGCACAACCCCACCTACTCAAACTACGCCCTCGATACAGCAGCCTGGAGACGTTATCTATTATGACAGACATACTCGATGATCATGAACTCGGGATTTTTGTACAATCAATCAGTGTAGCAGGGACATTCATGGACCTGAATATGACCCTCGATGTGTGGGAAGAATATGTTCAGGACTGTCTTCGCAGGATCAGTGCCCTTGGATTGGAGAATTCTTTGGTGATCTACATAAGAGATCACCAAAGAATTAGAAGACTGCTGAATTGAAAGTGACGGTACCAACAGAACAGCTAAGAAGACACGTACTTCATGAAGGAAAGCGTAATTCATAGATTCCTTCATCAGCAGCTGTTATCGTAACGACAAAAAGCTTGAGGTAATGAGCATGAGCATGCTCAATAAGAACATCTTCGATAAATGGTGTTGTTGCTCTATCTTCCACGAAATCCGAAACCGCCTTATGACGTGTTAACCACGAGCCAAGCTGGGCACAACGGCTTACAATCAGCTTCACCTTTTCGTCCCATTCCAACCTCTACTCTCCAACAACACCAATACACACCTCCCAGACCCTAAAACTTCTCACAAACACTTCACCACACACACCCACCCACAATGCCTCTCACCGAAACCCAAGGCCGTGTCCTCTGGTTCGCCTACGCCGCCTTCAACATCGCCCTGGCCGGCTACATCACCATCCTCAACGACCCCAAAGCCCGCGCCAAGGTCAACGACGCCATCGAGCAAACCAAGGCATCCGCCAAGCACGCCGCCGACAGGACACAAGAGCTGGCACACGACGCTTCCGAGAAGACCCAGCAGCTCGCTCACGACGCCGCCGTGAAGACTCGAGATGCCGCCAACAAGGTCGAGCGCAAGATGGAGGAGGAGGCTGCACATGTTGCTAACCGTGTAGAGAAGACGGCGCACAATGTTGGCGAGAAGGCCAAGAAGGCTGAGAGGGAAATGGATGCTAAGGCTGGCGAGGGAGCGAAGAAGGTTAAGTCGGCGGCTGATTATTATACGCCTAAGGGTGACGCGAACACCTGGGCTCACGAGGGTGAGTTCTGAAGAGTCAACATTAATGTCGAGGCGTATAAGCTGACTTTCTTGTAGACATGAAGAAGTTTTTGACTTCTCGTGACATTTACGTCGGACATGATCCCAGCCATGAGGAGCTACTTGCTATGGTTGAGTCGAAGCTCCACGAGCCTACGTCAACTGGCTTTAACGACCCTACTGAGTGGTCTGACAACGATATGAGGGAGTACCTCAAGAACAACAATGTTCAGGTCGGCCACGCTGGACGTCTTGAGCTTCTTGCCATGGTCGAGTCGCACATGCACGCACCCAAGTACTAGATATCATTTCTTGAGTTCTTAAACGAAGACTGAGGAGGATCAAGATAGAGGGAGCTGCTTTAAAGTTGAAGATGAGAAGGTCGCGGGCTGAAAGAACTGGTGGCAGACGGAGGTTTACGATGTAAGGGCAAGGAGGAAAAGGAAGTCTATGCTGATAATGGAAAACGAATTCGCATTTCTAATGCTTAAGCTCGCCTACAGTACATTTCCTTGACTAATTCACATGGTCCCAACAGATGTTCCTGACCGTACCATCTCCTCGAAACACCATTCTACAGCAAAAAGTCGTGCTCAAGAGCTTGTTGTCCTCAAACACAATAGCCAAAACAGTCTTCGTCGTTACTTTTTCACACTCCTATGGGCCTCCAGGGAACAATGCTTCGCCCGCACTCAGCCGTGCCTCTCGTGTACTCATTGACAAAAACTCTTCACCCAAATTTCCAGTTCACTGCATGCATTCCCTTCCCTCCCCTCCCAATAACGCAGCAACCACCACATCACGCCGGAAGAAGCCACTTAAAGTCATTAATCCTGACGAGATATTAGCACGTATGCCAGCACCCATTTCTCATGTACAATAACTCAGCCCTGAGCCTGTCATAGCAAGACCCAGAATAAAAGCACTAGACCCACTACGCACGTCTGTGGTGTCACCTGCTGTCTTCGTTCCTAGGCTGACGATTGATTTGTAAAGATTGTCTGAGAAAGCGACGAGCCAAGGCAGAAAAGCACGAATAGCGCAAACCACGGAAAACAGGCGTCACCGGTTTTGTACTGCAGTAGTGATTGACTGGTTTCAATACTGTGTTACTCGGTATTGTTACTACTGAGACTGATATCTCAAGCCAGATCGCACCGGCCGGCTGTCAGTTCTGCAATAGCCAGCCATAATCTTGGTCTAATCACAATTATGGTCTGTCTTGTGCGTGGTAGCCCTCGAACCTCGCTCCACGTCGACAAGACTACCATCCTGCCTAGCCCAGCTCAAATTCAAGGTCAAAACAAAGCAAAAACTTGTTGCAAGGACTGGCAAATGTGGGTGATCGGTTGGTTTGAGAATGAAGCAAGTGCTTGCTTCCATGATTGAATAGGTCCAAGATCGTTTGCCATCAACAATCATATACAAACCCGTGAAAGCCAAGTACTTATTTGTCATTCAACACCACTCATCTGACCGATAATAGGTTCGAGAATCCAGTTTTCTTTGCTGGACGAACTTGACACAGGCAGGATTGCTTCGATATGGGCTTTATACGACAATTGCCACAGTGCACGGTGAGACATGTTCACAGTCTGATCGTTCTCAAACTACATCTGCAACGTCGCGGGAAAGACGATGCGAGAAACTGCTGTTGTGACAGGGTGATCGCAAGACAGCGAGAGATAAGGGGCGGAGCGACAAGGAGAGGGGAGACTTGTAACGGGCCAACAAGGTGGATGAAGAGTGCGAAAATCGGAGTTGCGTGGTCGGGATGGTGATGTGGAAGATCAAGACGGTTGTGAGTATTTGGATAGGCCGTTTACAGATTAGGCAGATCTGTATCGCAATGAGGGTGAGGAGGAGGAGTAGTCGAGATTGAAGAAGGCGAAGGAGTGGTTCCAGGTGGAATTCGAAGATGTGTTTGAGTGGGGGCTGCGAATTATCTACACCTACGAAGATACACACACGGTCTAAGTGGCATATAGTCGTTGTCCGTATGAACACAAGCAGTTGAGACAGGTTTGACCTGTGTGAGAGAGTAGACTTGTATTATTCACCCACAGATTTCGACCAGAATATTACTCACGATTTTCTACCAGTAAAGTGACGGAAAAGAACTCCTGAGACCCCAGACCAAACCAAATTGCTGCTCGGAAAACTATGCCACAAACACTCCAACTTACAGCTTCTCCTTCATCTCCAGCCCACGAGAGGATAGCCACGACACCAGAGGAGGAGAAATCGTGTAATAGACGACTCGCAGACATAGTCGCATGACCGGCGAGAACTGGGCTCAATCCTCTCTGATCTTGGACCAGAAGGATCTTGGCAGCTCTTGTGTCATTTTTTTGTTGAAAGCCGTCACGATTGTTTCGACCCCATCCGCCCACGTAGTAACGAGTTTGTCCGAAGACTTGTGCGAGCCTGATTTATGGTTGGACCTCTTCTGTCCTGCATTGCTGGGTGACGAGTGGAGGTCTGGGCTACGATCGAGGACGAACTTGACAACCACCAGTTCAAGTAGAACTCTGGACATCTGCGGAAGCGTTCGGTAGAACAGAAGCGCTCGTTCCCTTTCGTCCAGGGACTTTTGCAATGATGACAGTACTTTGACGTATGATTCAGGATATGCTGTTTTGGAATAAGTCCGCAATTGCTGTAGAAGATCGTCGAACTCCGCCAGGTAAAAAGAGTTTGCAATCGAAATGCTTGCAAAGGTTAGATTTCCTGGCGCAAACTGAGACACGACGGCCGATCCAGTGACAGCTTTTGCGCTGTTCATTTTTTTGATTAGCCATGCTTTAGAACCGAGTAGTCCGTCAGAGAAGTTCCAGAGAACATCCACTGCTCCCCGAAGGTCTTCCACATCTGGAATTGTGGCGCGGGATATCTCATATCTGTCTTCGTCCGAGAGGGTATTAAAATCCGGCAGATTGACAGCCTCTTGATTGATCAGTGCTCCGCCCCAGTCGCTCGTTGCGAGTGCAATGAGGGAGGGCGTATTGAGCTGCTTTGCAATCATGACCCGTTGTGCTCTCACAGAAGCGCGCCTTTTACATCTTTGACTTGCTTCTCCTCGCCACTCTCAATCGCTCGGATGCGCTGGAGCAGACTCTGCTCTGCTATAGAGTCAGTATCCTTCAGCTTGTGGACCGGAAGCGGAGCGACTCACCATCGAAACTCAGGACACGGGCGAGGTAGCGATTAAGCAGCTCACAGGTCCCATCGTCGCTGCCCACGTCAGATTTGAGCAGCGAAGTCAGGGAGGGTTCTTGATCGAGCAGGTCGCTTGCGAACATGTAAAGTCTTACGTGGCAGCGTCCAACTATAACATCCGTGCGGACGATATGGGTTTTCTGTCGCAAAAGAGCTTCGCCCGCACCTTCACAGACCTTATACAAGTCCTCCATTGTGGGCGGAGGCAAGTGGAAGGTCACATATTCAAGGTGTTGTTGAGCATCTCCTTTCCTTTTTCGGGTGAAACAGTCATGGATCGGCTCAGGATCTGGTTGATCCTGGAGATCTCCGTCGTAATTGCAAAAAGAAGGGAATGTGCTTCAAGGATGCTCACACCCAGTTGCGCAGCTTCAAGTGGCTCTAACTTGCCATTCAATTTTTCGGCAATGACCAAAAGCTCTTTCTGTAAGCTCTTTTCATGCTGTTCGATGACGCGTACGTGTTTTAAACCCTTTGAAGCTTCAATCCAGTTGTACGCTAACTTCAGCGTCTCGAAGGTCTGACATCGCATATAGTCAATATGTGCGGCGGCATGCTGACACTCCAGTAGCAGGAGACTCTTGGAATGATCAAGAATTGATCCCACTAGAGAATCAAATGTGTGTCTGCCATCCCATACAAGGTTGATGACATAGGAAAGCCCGACGGCAAGGTCAGAAAGGAAGAACTCTTCTTTGTCGTTCTCAGACATGGCTGCTTTCTGAGCTTTTGAGTCCGACTTCGGTGATCTTTTGAAGGGTGATGAAGATAATCTGGATACCCATCGAGTTATTGTTTCAGAGGGGTACATGGTATTAAGTAGTGACAACGTGACAATGGCGACGATGTTTGCGAGCGTATTAACAGATACAGTCGTAATGTGGAATGGTAGACGAAGTTATATGCGACGCAGATGCCAGCAAAGACCAGCTTACATCAGACCATATAAAGATCAGAGATTCAGCATCCAAGTTCTTGATGTCGCACTAGAGAAACCTGCTTTCTTTCCTCTTCGTTGGCGAGTATCAGATTCTGGAACTTCGGATGGAACAAGCATGGTTATAGATCGTACACTGCATAAAGTTGAAAGGGCCACGAGCCTAGCTCGACATTTTTGGTGAGCTTTGGAACAACCCTGTACAACCCTGATAAGATGTGCCGGTTTGTGACACAATCCTTGACGCCAGACCAGCCCATGGTTATCATATATTCGTCCTTGCCGCCGAGGTTGAAACAGCCTACATTTCTTCGACAAACTAATAGAACAAGATCTAGCGAGCTGAAGTTTTCGACCACATTGCCTTCGCTTCTCTCATTGCCCTTTCCAACACTGTGTATGGCGGATCCACAGACCGTTATCGCTTCATTGCAAGCAGCAGGAATCGGCGAGAAGATCTATATTTTTATCAGAAACGCAACAGAGGACGAGGACGCTCGAAAGTATGCCCAGGAATGGCAGGTTCAGGTCGATATTTTCATCATCACAATCAAGGAGATACGCCAAATTGAGCGCGAGTATGATATTCCTCACCTGCTCGATCACCTGTGGCAAAGTGACAAAAATTTGCTGCGGCGCGAGATACACCGCATTGTTCAGCAGGCAGAGGCGTACACGAGACTCTCGAATCCGCCAAGCTAAGTAAGTGAGCTCAGGTGTTCGAGATCGTTGCTACCTATCTGACCTTCTTCTAGGAGAAGACAGTGGCGTAGACGATAATGGCACCGACAAGAGTTCGAGTAATCTCAGGCATTTGCTCGGCTCGATCAGGAAGCGATTCGCAGGTTCAAGATTTCGACCTCACCTCGCCAAAGGCAGACCTTCTTCCTTATCCAGGGCTCAGAACCAGAAGGTGATAAGTCGAACTAGCACATGGAATTCTGCTGCGATCCATACTCACCATAAGGATGTGAATGACCTTAAATCACTCGACGAGAGTATTGCAGCCTACAGAGTTTTCTGCAAAGTGCTCAGCGACTATAGCGCGAAAACCTATACGTCACTCGCGTCAGACATGGTAACTCTCGCACCACTGGCATCTATAAAACACCAAAGACGCCTACAAGAGATGCGCGGCTCAGGTTAGCCATCTGCTAGACCTGCACAAGACTCTCAGCTTGAAGCCCCAAGTAATCATAACTTGCATTGTGATCTCCAAATTCTTTAGCGGGTGCCCCTTGTGCTCGCAAAGAACATGAAGAAAAAATCGGAGCATGCAGCTGCATATCTACAGTCGTAACACTACCTGTAGCTTTTTTTGCGCTAGCGTCTTCCTGCTACGTGACTGTATGTGAAGGATCAGTGCTTGAGACGAAACAAATTGATACCATTGATCGAACTCCTGGATAGCAGATCGTACTGATTGGTAAGGAAATCATACACGGCTTCGTTCCCGGCACGCGTCACTTGGTAGCCGAGAAGCTTGAGATATATGTGGTACGGGAGATAGAGGACGACATTGTCGATCGGTACTATGGTGACCTAGTTTCCGACTCACATATATCTCCTCATGAGCTTAGCATGAACGTGTACGCTTGCTGCTCTCTTCCTTCTGGCCCCACGGACACCTGCTGCGCTAGACGTCCTGGCGGTGCCACCGTGACACGGTGGAAGGTCCATAGCGTTGCTCGAAGTAAGCTATCAAGCGGAATGCATCGAGTGTTGCATCATCTGCTGGGCTGTCCGGGTCTGAAGTTTGTCTCCAGAAAGACACATAGTACATGCTTGACCAGGACCACTGTACGCTCTTAGGTGCTCCTTCAAGCCTGGCGAACATCACCGCCAGAATTCTTACCCATAAGAGCGTGTCCTGCCGCCGCGTTAATAAGCTCGCGCTCGGCCTCATCAAGTTCATGATACATCTGATGCTCGAATATCCTGCTACTCTGCAGACCATCGTGAATTAGAGTACCGCCGATGCGTTGTGATGGTGAGCTGGATCGGAGGCATAAACTTGGGGGCGCTTCCTCTCGAAAAAGTGGAGTGACCCTTTCCATAAGTCGGTCGAATAGCCATGCTGCCTGTTCGGCAGGTGCTGCCAACATGGCAACAGTTGAAGCAAATATCGTGAACTCATGTGCATTCTGTCATTGCAACCAGCAGGCCCTTAATGCCAGCATGTACGTGCGTACTGTCGAAGAAGATATCGGCATCAAGTACAATCCAGCGAAAAAGAGCTCGAGAATACCAGCCTTCGAGTCAAGTACTTGCTTTCTGTGCCCGAATGAGTTTCTTAAGCCCGCCTGCCTCATCCCTTGCGGTAGTGTTGAACTGGTAGACGTCCCCATTGAGATTATACACTCAGATCTTGAACGTACACCATCATCCGGGACATCTTTGAGAGTGATGCCGACGACCTGACATAACTATGATGGCATTGGATTGAGAGGTAGCTTCCAGGTACATGCACTTCAATAGGAACAGGGCGCATCAAAGACGTCTAGCACAGTTGTCTGTTTGATGTTGTATTTCTTCCTCAATTCTCTTTTCTTACATCTGATGGACAAAAGCAGACAGTTTCCTATGACAGGGTTGGCACATAAAATCCTCCAGTAAGAGAAGTCAGGCTTGGCACTTCGCATCACATTCGTAATATTCGTAGTGTTTTTTGTGCCTGCCGGATCGCTGTCTTCTAGTACTTACATTGAGTAGTTGGACATGTATGTTGACGGCTTTGCACCTTCGGTGATGAGAATAAAGAAAGGCTTGGGAGTTCCACGACGGGCACTGAATCTGAGTCAAAATACCAAGACGAAAAGCTACGCGTCGGGAAAACGTGTGCTTCCTTTGTACGGTACATCACACATGAATTGAGTGATTGTAAGAATTGAAAAGACGATTACTTTTTTCATCAAACAGTATCAATTGTTTTTAGAGGATGAATATTCACCTCATTATCAAACAGTGATGTCTATCGTCCGTCGATCGCTGCCAGATGCAGCACCCGACTTCTATCTGCCCATAAGCCAAAACAAAAAAGCAAACCCAGATGCGACCCATCTATACCACCATATTGATCCCATGCTGGATGTAACAACCATCTTCCACAAAACTGACTTTTGAAATAATTACAATCGAGATGTCCCTTGTCGAGATATCTTGAGAAAGAAGAGAAGTGTGTTATGTCGCGTAAACCATCTACCATCCTTGCCATCATGTCATTGCTGGATGCGCTTACAAAAGAGCAGCGGCACCGGCAAGGAAGAAGAGACCAGCAGCGGCAGTGGGGAGAGAAGCACCGTTGGCAGTGTAAGGAGCAACCTTGGAGGGAGTAGCAGTGGAGATGGTGGAGTTGCTCTTGCTGGAGACAGCAGCGCTGGAGACAGGAGCCACAACGGAGGAGGTGGTGGCAGCGGCAGAGCTGGAGACAGGAGCCACAACGGAGGAGGTGGTGGCAGCGGCAGAGCTGGTCATGGCCTTGCTGGAGCTGGAGGAAGCAGCAGGGGCGCTTGAGACGGGGAGGATGATGGTAGAGGTGCTGAGAATGGTGGAGACGAGAGTAGAGGTGTTTTGGTAGATGACGGGAGCGGGGGTGACGACGGAAGGAACCAAGGTGACCTTGGGAGGAGCCTGGATTTGTCCTGTTTGGAGAGTTAGATGCGAAGATGAGATCGAGACGTATTTTCTGGTGCTTACCATCGCTGATCTGTGCGACAACAGAGTGGGGAACCATGGTGGTGTAGGGAGCGGGCTGGCTGGTGACGGTGTAGGGAACCATGCTGGTGACAGTGCTGGTCTTGACAGTCACAGCCATGTTGGTGCCAGTGGGAGCCTGGATCTGTCCATCACCGATCTGTTGATTCTGCATTAGCCTTGTTGTTTACGCGTCATTTGATGAATCTGCTTTCAAGCAGCTTTGCGACAGAATTTGCCAGCACGTCTGACTGAAAGAAGATGCAGATTGATGACTCACCTGAGCAACTACCTGAGCGGCAGCGACAGCAAGGAAGAGCTGAATGGCGGAGAATTGCATCTTGATTGAGTTGTGTGTGGAAAAGGTGATGTTGGTGAGTAGAACGAGTGTTGTTTAGTTGAGAAAGAGTGAGTGTTGGTTGAAAGAACGTGAAGTGAATGTGTGAAGTAGATGAAGAGAGAAAGAAGGAGGCAGCAAACACGAAGGGAGATCTACGAGATATATGAGGAAGGCTGGTGCAAGGGGATTTTCTGGCTTGGCACGCGATGTGGACCCCTGGCAACGCGACGGTGACAAAAAGAGCTTGAAAAGGATGGGCGGGATTGGATTGGGTCAACAACAGGCGCTACGGGGCAGTGTGTTTCATCCACACAGTCTAGCCTTGCCTTGCTTGTCCTGTCCTTTGCTTAGGCTACGCAACTCGGCTCAATATTTCGTGGTCAAGGCTGTGGATCGACTATGCTTGAACTCGTTCTTTGCTCATCCGATATAGCAACAGATGTGTCACCTCGTGTGCTTATTTCCTTTGGCTTTTTCAGTGGCTTAGTCTACTGTTCTATCTATAGATCTGATGTCTGTATTCAAATGTTACTCAAAGATACATGGAATCGCTACAGCACTGCATACAGTATCTTCCATGATTTGCCTATAAAATGTTTGTGTTGATCAGACACGCAGTAGTGGATATCAACTCAGGGCGTAAATGCAGGCACAAGGAACAACATGCACACCATCAAAGATTTTCATCAGATTCTGCCGTAACGAGTCGCTCTTCCAGGCCAACATGAAACGATCATAAAAGGGGAAAAACCGTTCCCCAACCAACACTCAATTGTCACTGCCGGAGAGAAAAAAGTGTCGCCCAACTAGAGATTGCCTAGCGCACGTTGGTAGCAACGACCTCGGGTAATGTTACATGTGTTGGGACCTGTCGATCCTTCGTCTCTGCTTGTCACTACATGTACTGTACACGATACCCGTCCTGCTCAGCTTAGCGTCTTAGCGTCCTGTAATATTCGTGTTGCTCTTGCTGCGTGCAGGCTTTCCGCCTTCGTAAAGATTGCAGATCAATTCAATCCTTGCGCCAGAAATGGCGGATCAATACAGGTGAAACAACGCCTGCATAATCCCTGCATGATACACGCTAGTGCCGCTGTGCATTACTTGCGAGTGGAAGTTTGAGAGGCAATGGTACGTGCTTGCGCACGCTCTCCTTTCGGGCTGGAACACACATGCAACTGTGATAGTCGACTTGCATTGTTGAGTATGTCTCCGTGATAATGTCTCATAACAACTAGAGGATTGCATGCTTCTTCCAATGTTACTATCTCTTAGCCAGCAGGATATCATGACTACAAGACACCATGCGTTCCTTTTTGTCCAAACTTCTGCTTCTTTGCCAAATTATGTCGCTTCAGACAGTGGTGTGGAGACTGTTACATATGTTTCAGACACAATAGAGCCAATGTAACACTGGGATATCGTTCGATCACTTTGGTATTCACTGCTCAAACCTAGGTCTGGAGTGTTTTTGCAGTATTCACCATCACCTAAAACTTAGGCTCGTGTCGGCATGTACAAGCTAGACACAGTTAGCTTGCTTCCTGACCGAAGTTGTGATTCTTACTTATGAATCTCATCTTGCTGTCGCTGGCTATTGGAGGCTCTTGATATCGACGCACAGTCTTTTTCTGGCTGCGATGTAATGCTGTAGCCGCCGCTTGGGAATATCCTAAGGCATGCTCATGTAGTGATAGAGTCCGTTCGTGTGACTTGTGCTGCGGTTCAAGAAAGACTGTGCTTCGCACATGCGTCGTCTTCATCTCGCCAGCTCATCTTCATCCTCATCATCCATCTCGCCTCGCCTACTCTCCTGCGCCGCCATACTCATCCTCAACTTCCTCTGCGTCTGCTGCGCCTGCATCTGTAGCCTCTCCACTGCATAACTCAATCTCTCCTTCTTCTGCCTCAGCTGCTTCGCCTTCAACTCTTCTCTCGCGCCCACAACCTGCTGTTGCTGCACCTTCGCCTCCCTCCCACCAGCACTGCCCTGCCTCGCCCTCGCCATTGTGGCACCTGACCTCCCACCCATCGTGCGCACACCATCGCCTAATCGTCCCTCCTGCAGTTCCGCTCGCGCTCTGAGTCCACGCTCACGCACTTCTAGGCGTTCGACGTATGCTTCGACGCGACTTATCAGGCGTTCGACTTCTGGCGCGAGCTCGTCTATCACGCCTTGTTGGGCTGTTTGCAGGGTTGAAAGTGGTAGGAGCTCGAAGTGGCGGGTCTGAGAAAGGACGTGGCTTAGACGAGGGAGGTCGGCGATGCCGGCGTCGAGCATGGATAAGGTGGATGAGAGGGTGTAGGTGGAGGTGCGGAGGGAGGTTAGGGCGCCTGTTAGAGAGGCTGTGGAGTGTGCTGTTGACATTCTAGGAGGGGAGGGTGTGTCAGAGCATACGCTAGACTATGTAGACTGGAGCTGCTAGTTAACACGCTTCAAGCTTGTTATCGCATCCTGTTGTTTGTTGTCATTTGTCAATGGACTTCACTCGAAGCGTTAGGGTTGTAGTGCTGAGATCCGAACTTTTACCGACTTGCGACATTGACCGTCAAGCTTGACGACGACGATATCTCAAGATCATAAAACATCTCCTCGAACATCAACTTCCCTCACATATACACACACATCATATACAAGATGTCTGGACTTCTCGGAAGGAAATGGCCTGTGCCAATTGGTACGTCTACAGTATTTGGCGCCCGACAAAGCCAGCAAGACGAAAGACAAAACGAATGTTTTGCCAGGCTGCTCGAAAGCCTCTGCAAGATGACGTTGGAGGATGACTGCTAACCTAATTTGCAGCTCAACCCATGTACCCTTTCTTCATTGCCGGTATGCTACAGATCTCCTCATCAATATTCATACACATTTTGGGATTATCGGAAGGAGGATTCAGGCGGACGGAAGCGATAGCAAGAGCCTAGACACGAAGAAGAAGTGCAGAACTCAATCGTGGAGTCAATACGGGAGATTCCCCGCAACAAGAATGCCGGACAATCGAAATGTTGCGTACAATGGAAGAGCAGGGAACAAGACGATTCTTTACACGGCGATAAAGCCAGACTCGAGGAGACGGAAATTCGAAATGCTGACTCCGTGACTGCAGGCGCCGTCATCTACTACGGTATCTGGAAGGCACAGAACGCCATGGTCAACAGTAAGATTTTATCCTAGGCCAGCCTTCTCTCGCATGATGAGGTGGTCGAGCAACGAGACAGCATACTGATTGTGATTCCTAGCCGATGAATTCAAGAACGATCCCCGCAACCCAGCAGTCAAGCGTGGTGGTGCTACACACGGCGATTCATCAAACCCAGGGGGGCATTAGAACTGAGGATGAGGAGTGATGAAGGAGGGGGCGGAGATATGGCGAGGTGAAACTGCCAGAACTGAAGAAGACTGAGTGGTCTGAGAGGCTTCCAAGAGTCCAAGAGTCTGATCTTGACGATCGGACTTTGCTGTTGTAAATATAGACAAGTGCCAAGTCAAGATGAGTACAAAGATTCTCCTTCAGTGCACCAGGTGATGCTCTCGTGCCAACCCACGCGACTGGTAGTGTGTGTTACCTAACTGAGACCTGAGCATGTCTCTTGTTCGCGTGCATCTTCCACTAGCCACAAAATAATAATCAGTAAAATGTCAGCTCACAAGAAGATTCGACCTGTTCCGCAGCTTCAGGGCTTCCACAAAGGCTGGTGAAGACTTTGAGACTTATTTTCAGTTCGATACACCTTCCAATCCAGACACTAACGACCGTGGTTGCGGTGTACAAGCAATACCAACATGCTCGCGGCAACAACCTCGCCAGCTAGCACCAAAGTTCACAAGACACAGTTATCCAGACAATGTTACCTGGAGTGACTACTTCCGGGCCATCCACTCACTATCGCTGTGGTGAAAAACTCCAAGGACGATGTATACTGATATTTCTGACTCTATAATCTAAATTTGGTAATGACACCCCCCATATAGGATGCGCACGTTCGTAGTCTGTCCACGCCCTAGTCTCAAACACTGCATCACTCCATCCCTGCGACAACTTTGGAGAGGGTCAAGAAAGACAAATTGGAGAACAATGGAAACAGCATTCTCAGACTTGGATATAGGGACATGATTGGATTACATATGAATCGACAGAAGAAATCCACAAGTCTTACAAGGAAGTACTGAGTGGTTATACAGAGCATCCTTGTGTCCCCGTTCTGACTGGTGACTTGTTTCTACAGGTATATGCCAGCGGCACTCGTATGTACCTTGAGATACAAACCTCATCATGGCCTGCGAGAACCTCGAGATCTCACGCCGCTTCAAAGCCGTCCGAGCTATCTGGTGATCACTCTACCGAAGCCACGATGCAGTCGAGCAAAGACACACCACAAACACTTTGGATGTTCGACCTTCCGCTTCCCGGCTAGCTTTCCGAATGAGTACCCCGCTACCCCACACATGTCCAAGAATTACATCACCATTGGACGATGCCATTGTTTCCGCTGCTTGCCTCTTAAAATGCCATCTTTCTCACCACAATGCTACAGCTTTTCTCTCGAGCATCTCGCCCTCTACAACAGTACACATCTGCCACATCAAGATTATCCAAAGTAGCATCTCACTTCCAACCTCTCAATCAATCCAGAATGGTCGCTTCCGTCACAAACAACGATGAGTATGGCCAACCTATTCACAAGACTTTCTGGTGACAATCTGTTGATATGTTATGCAGGGTGAAGGCTGCCAACCTCTTCGATGTCTCTCACGTCACCGCTGTTGTTACTGGTGGTGGAACTGGTATTGGTCTTATGATCACTCAGGCGTTGAGTGCCAATGGCGCAAAGGTGTATATTACTGGCCGTCGCGAAGACGCCCTCGAAACTGTCGTCAAGACGTACAACCAAGGTCCGGGCAAGATTATTGCGTAAGTCTAAGGTCAAAGAGGTCTACCTCCATCCTCAACCATTGACACTCGATTTCCATACAGGCTTCCAGGTGATGTCAGCGACAAAGAGGACATTAAGAGGATTGCAAAGGAAATTGAGCAGAAAGAGCCCAAGGGTATTCATTTGCTTGTCAACAATGCTGGTACGATGACATGGAGGAGAAGGTCCACATGGCAAGTTTGCTGATTGACTTCACAGGTATTGCTCGGGACCAATCTACCGGATTCTCCAAGAACGGTCAGCCTGATATGAGCGACGCTCAAGCTATCTCCGACCACTTCATGAAGTCTGAGATGCAGAGCTGGTTGGACACCTATCAGACTAATGTTGCTGGTGGTATGTACAATCAGGCCTCCAACTATCTTTCATGCAAAACTCCTCAAGACTAACTCTACCAGGTTTCTTCATGGCCATGGCACTTCTTCCCCAACTGGTCAAAGGCCACAAGACCCTTCTCGACCAAGGCGTTACCAACTACACCAGCAGCGTAATCAATGTAAGCTCAATTTCCGGCGCAATGAAGGGCTCCAGCAACGGCCAATTCGCCTACGCCGCCAGCAAAGCCGCATTCACGCACGTCAGCAGAATGCTCGGCACGACCTTCCAGGGCACCCACGTCCGCGTGAATGTCATTGCACCTGGTATCTTCCCATCAGAGATGACTGCGGAAGAGTCGGATGAGAACAACAAGAGTCAGCTTGACAAGAAATCTGAGAATCCTTCTGGACGTAAGGGTGAAGACTCGGATATGGCTGCTACAGTGTTGTTGCTTGCTAGCAGAGGAGGCACTTTCTATGCTGGACAGATCATGTATCCGGATGGTGGAAACACATTAGCTCAGCCTGCTGTTGCTAATTAGACTTGGACATGCTTAGTGTGGACAGTGAACGAGTTGCGACACGTAGTGTGATATGATGTCGTCAATCAAAATAGTTAGCACGAGTTGCTATATGTAAATATAATACGAAATAATGCCCTTTATCATCGTTGTATCTGCTACCTGCATCCTGTTCTTCTGATTGGTACAGCTCCTCATTATCATGCCTGAATACTCGCTTCTATAAACTACAGCGAACCTGGAAGACCGTTATAGACCTCATATGATTCGAATTCAAAGCCCTTCATCCATTTGAACAGCATTGGTAAACGACATGCACAGGTGCAGCTGCGTCTTCTCAGAGATAAATAGGGTTGTAGTAGGACGGAACAGTAATCTTCACGCATACTACTCTCACTTCCTATGAAGCCACCAGCCCAGGATCTCGTCGGGACTGGCGAGTGTCGTTTCCAGAACGGGACACGTTGGTGGCAAAATCATGTCTAGCAGCAAGTCGTTTCCGTCCGCAGTGTTGGAAGACAAGTCGTACTCGATACTGACTGGGCAGGCAATGCCGAGGTCAAGCAAGGTGAGCAGACTGTTGGAGAGCTCCTCAGCTTAGTTCGCCACAAACAGAAGAAAATTGTCGGGAGAGTTCGTTCCTTTGCCGTTCTCACGCCGAATGGGGTCATCCTGTCCCGACTGATCCATTTCTGCTTTCTCGCGCTCAACACAAGAGATCATCTGCGCAAGCGAGTACTGCGGTTTTTGTTGTGCCATGTGACTAGCTGCAGGTATACTTAAGCCCGGTCCGAGGCTGATTTCAGCGTGTGCCAAAGCCGGGCGTGAGAGAAGCGGGACTGGTGAAGTGTGGTTGTGCTCAACAGATGGGGAAGGCGCAGGCTGACAAGAGCTGAACGAGGACAGCGTAGATAGAGAAGATAGCGGTGGGTCGAAATTTGAGTCAAGCTTCGAGGACGGCACGACATCAGCCAAGATACCCTTAAAGGTAAATCAGCGGGAATCGTCATATGCTATAAAGTCAGTGGTCGGAGTTGTTGTATCTTTTACCATCGAAATGCTTTGACACGAATGTTTCCAACAAACAATAACGACACTCCAGTGTTGCATGTTAATCTGATTTATAACCGAAGAGATAGTAGAGATCTGAGATTGGTCTTGCTGGCAGAGCATTAATCTTACTGGCCCGATCAAACATTGCTCGATACTTTGGGGAACGGACGAGCCTGTGTAGCAGCCTGATGTCGCTGGCGAAGCTGGATATCTTGTGCATGTACTTTTGGTACAAAAAATCCTGCTCAGCTGCCTATTGGACAAAGTCGGGTGCCGAAAATAGCTCATCAGACAAGACGTGGACAGATCCGAAGCAGTTGTACAACCTGTTAGCATTCTTCTCGTCCTCGGTGCTCAAAGTGTACACTGTGGATGGTTCACCATGAATAGAGACGATGAGATGTGTCGCGAACTGTATGCTCAAGTCTCTCCTTGAACTAGGTCGGAAGCTGTCCTGGCTGCATCCGCTTGGATAAAGAACAAGGACCGAGGTTTGCTTCGCACTTTGGTCCTTCTATGCCGCTACCCACTCACCCATGAGCAGAGCGTCTCCGTTTTCCTTCAGGATCCTACGCTCTTGGATATATATACCTTAGTTTCCTTTTGTCTGCGATATGCTAAGATTGATGTAAGTCTCCTCTACATACCATGTACTAAGTGGAGTAGAACCATCTACTGATATGAACTTGGCAAGCTAGTAGAAGATGTGGAGATAATTTTGTGAGTCGAAAGTGGTTTGGAATGATAACATTCCAGCCAAGTAGGATCGTTGGCTTTGTGTGGTTCTTGATGCTGCAGCACAACAACTGATGATGAAAGGTCAATTCGTTAGACAACTTTGTTGATGACTAATTTCTGTCCCAGCGCTGTCTCGGGGATCCCTAAACATAGGAAGACAACTCATGAAGTTGTTGATGTCGGTTCTGTGGATGTCGGTGTATACTGGGCCGAGCAGTGTCTCAAGGAGCCTCGAGCTGAGTTCGGGAGGTAGGATGTGTGCTGCTGTTCATCCCGCGTAGCTTTACTCAAGCCCAAACCACGTGACACGGGATAACGAGCTTGGTGAACAGAAGTTGTCGCCACTGCCACCCATTGGCATAATCATGAATACGTTCCTGTCGCAGACTTCTTCAATCTCCTCGATAAAAGGTATACAACAGGTCCTATGCATGACTTCACTGTTACCAGGTTCCAAAAAAGAATGCCATCAAATTACATCGATTCAATATCATCCTTTAACTAAGCGACGTCCCTCGGCCAGGTCGCTTGGGGCGCTGACGCTATCAGTGACTGCAACACTAATCATCGAGTGTGGGAAGCCTGCCAACTTTCCATCGCGGTAGTGTCTTTGCCACCATGCAGGTCTCTTCTCCAAGAGCCTCTTGAGGGATGCGAAGATGTTGCCACACATTATTAGGCTGATGGAGGTGATGAGATGGATGCTGTGATGATGAAGAGTAGAGGTTTGGTGATGAAATTGTATCTGGAGCTGACGAATGAGGGAGTGATATGTGCTGCCCTTATTTTTCTTGATTACACCATTTCTTCGTCACACAACAAGATAGGTACAGACTCGATTTCTGTGGTGTGGAGTCTGCCCTCTAATTTCAAGCTATATATATAGGTGCCTAGGTTCACGAGTCTCTCGTGAACAGAAGTCTGAGACATTCTTTGTTAGTGCGAAACGTCTAGCTCAAAATTGTGGTCAATACTGACCAGATCATTGTGTGCATGCTCTGCACGGGTGAATCAAACGCCGAGTCCTGAGACAAGAACCAGATCACGTAGCAAAGCGAAGGTATAGCTTGCTTCAGAAGCGGGATAGAAGAAAGATCAGAATGCAGCCGGCACTAGGAACAATACGTAAACTAAGAGATGTCCAAGAGTCATCGTTGAATGGGGTAAGTCCACGCCGATAATGACATCAAACAACTTGAGCCCGAGACATCTTAAGGCATCCTAGGAGCCTTTAATGCCAGCAAGGTCTTGCTCGGCCATTGGGAGGGAGGTTTGAGCAGCTTTAGGAGGCACTCCAGAAGTAGCGATATTCCTTCGTGATATTCAGGCGAGCCGATGCTTCTGCTATACCTAGATGTGCCATGATTGCCAGCCTTTTCCAGTCGAAATCTTGTACATATTTGGAGAAAACAGAAGTTTCCTCGTCGACCTTCTGAATAGTACGTATGTAGGCGGAAGCAAGACACCTAAGAGCAGAAGCAGCACCGTGAGAAGTGGCTCCAGATTTACTGTCGAACGAGCCAGCAGCAGTGCGGCTACAGAGTGCTTAATGGTCTGCTGCCTGCGTTTGCTGCAGCACGAATAGGCACGCTACTAAACGGACATGCTCACAGTTCCCAATGAGTCATTTCCTCAGGTAAACATCTCGACCTTCACTCGCTTGTATTCCGAAGCTGTATTCAGACGACCAAAGCCTGTTCTTATAGCCCCTTTGATCTCGCCGGTTCGCATCTCTGCCGTAGCGTCCCCACCATATTGGAGATGCTTGATTGCTGGATTGCCGTACGATCACAGCTGTGATTTGTGGAGCGTTTGACTCGGTTGGAAGACCGGACTGTGAGGGATGTCCCCAGTGCGTGCATGAAATTGTACTTGGAGGTCCTCCTGGTAGAAGAGGAGTGTGGAACCTCGGGAAAAGGAAGTAGCGTCGTAGATTCCACGCATAGCTGTGACGATTTTATGCTGCTTGCCAAGTTTGAACTTTTCCTTAAGTGCTCCTCGCTAGCTGCCTTTCAGTAGTCTTTGTCGAGGCCATGCCCGCTTGTTGAGCTCTAGTCAAGCAGTAGGCACCAATAAAGGCTTTTGCAAGGAGCTGGGTCGGGTCAGGGACAGATTGAGGTGTCTAAGCTGAAATTTGGCGCACGCTGTGTTATACCTCATCCTCGGCATCCCGCACTCCGTCGTCCTTTCAGACTTGTGTTCGATCGTGTTTCCATGTGGTTACTTGTGTTCAATCCTTCTATGAGACCTGAAATATATATAGAGGATGGAGTTTGCTGGTCGCCTTATACTTTAATCTTTTTGTCAAAGCAGCAGAAGACGGACAATGCTGCCATTGAAACTGTAGAGACTGAGGGTCTCGATGACGAGGATGATGATCTGCTCGACACTGTGACTGGTGTCATATTCTCGAATCTCGACGCCTAATAATTGGTGTCTTCTTAACACGGCCTTCCAGATGAGCTTCAGCATACCATGATCTCAGAGACGCGCCGTCTAAGCAATGGCTTGTGAGGAGTTCCGGTGCGAAGTGTTCCTTGCCATTTACCTTAATGGGAAGACTCTCACTAGCTTCTATTCCATAGGAACAGAAGGTAGGGTTGGGTCCAGTCCCGGCTTGGTGGGTATAGCTCTCATTGGGATTGCTGGCAACATTGCTTAGTGAAGAGCTGGTGACGAGTCCTTTAATTACCGATGTGTCTTTCTATCATGTCCCTTGTCGATGTTATTAGCGTCCGTGAATATGTCCGAGATGCTGTATGTGACATCCTTGTTCTGCTTTGAGATGATGGAGCCGAAATGTGCGTAGGCTGGTCTGCATTCTCTTGGTTGCTCTCATCTTCCTGGGTGTTGCTGAACACTCTTCCCTGGATTTATCTATTTCGTTGTTCGTCGCTTTTTCTCAGAATCAGTGAGAGTAAGGTGTGAGGAGTGCCTAGAGAGTCTGTAGAGTGTAGACATGCTTATCATAAACCGCTAATCTCGACGACGAGCTGATGGAGAACTTGAGAAGTAGTCTGGATATTGCATTGTAAGGCAGCAACTTAATGCAAATCCGGACTGGGGTAACTGCTTGGTCAGAGTAGCTGTCATCTGACTGGAAACCGGCTAAATCGTCTTCAGCGACGTTTGTAGAAACCGTACCAGAAGGTTGAGCGTTGTTGGAGGTATTCTTCGTGATTTCGGCAACCTTTGCCTCGTATGCCGCTCGGCGTTCAGCCTTCTTAGTAGGATTAAGCATCCTAATATTCGGACAGTGAGGCTTCGCATGGCCTCTTCATAACATTTATAGCAAGTGAACGGGATCGTAGGGTTCCTTTTTGGTCTAGGTTCTGATTGGGCACGCTGGTTGTTGTAACCACCATTCTGTTGTCCTCGTTGCTGGTTGTAGTTTAGTTGGGTGTTGCCATTGGCATAAGCAGACTCTTTAAGGCTGCTGTGTACGAGAGTCTCTTGGCATATTGTAAGGGTCATTCGTACGGGTCGACCGAAGTAGTATCACTTCCTCCGAATGCTGTACAGCTTCTTACATAGCGTCGAACAGTGCCATGCTCATGTTTGATGTAGCCAGCATACACGGTCCATTGCTTCAGGTCTTACTGTGCCACGGATGTCATGTCTTCCAGGTCGGGAATCTTGAAAGTTGATGACCAGTTTACGGTCCGGAATGCGTTCGTCTCAGGCCTGTTCAGAGCGAGATAGATCGGCTGAGTTTGAAGGATAGCTGCGAGGTGAACCCAACGAGGTTATGGGTTGCGACGGGCTATCAAGATGCTATGCTCTCAATGACGCATCGGTTGAGAAGTAGTGAAACACAGAAGTAGCGACCAGGTAATTCTGGTGTGAAGTGTGCCCTGCCATTTGCCTCAACGAAAAGACATTTACCATCTCTTAGATAACAAAGGACTGCAGTCTAGAGAACCCTTCGTCACTCTCTCAGCATTAATCAAAGTCCCAACAGTCGGAGTTGTGGCTGAAGTTCTGGGCAAATCTGAAGTTGGTGTCTTTGTTAGTGGGGCTGATATTGCACGTTTGTAAATGTCGTTCCTGAGCTCTACTGGTAAGTCAAGGAATGGTGCTAGGTCGATCAGACGAATTAAACAAGACTTCTTGATTGTTTATGCTTCGCCATGAGTAGCACTGAGAGTAAGGTGTGAGAGGTGCCCAGAGACTCTTAGAGAGTATAAACAAGCCTACAAATAACCAATCTTGAAGACGTGCTGAATGAGGAAGGAGAGTAAATGTAGAAAGTAGAGGTTAGAAACTGTCAGTGTGCAGTCTCTCCCAGAACTCCAACCGATTAGAATATGCTTTCCACGGCGTGCCGTCATCTGGATTTGATACAAGTCGCAAAGGACCCATGTTGGCAATTAAGACTTCTCTATGCTCGACCCATGTAAGTGCAGCTTTGTCGCTTTGGTGGAAACAGGCATGAGAGCAAGATGCAGTCGTTGTTTTGGCCAGTCGAGAACGTCGTCAAGTTGACCTTCCACCATCCCTTGTCGCGTTCGGGCTCCTAACAGTATAGGGTAAGAAGGTCCGTTCTCTCTGCTTTTAGTGACACCACCATCTCCCTCTACATAACCTCCTTACAATCTTCCTGCTTCCAAGAATCCCCCCGATGGCACCGTCTCGCGCTTGAAACACCGCTCCGCCATCAGTATTATTAGTCAGGCGCCAACATCGAAATCGTCGAGTCCGAGCTTGAGCATAACCCAGACCATACACGCGTTTAGTTGTATCATATGTCGAGCAGTGTTCACCCTTGGCACTTCTTTCGAGTGGGGGCATAGTTCTAAAATAGTCCCAGTCTCGCCGCAAGAGAGCCGCACTACTTGACTATCTCCGTCCTGCTCAAGGGCTCCCTTGCTATGCTTGACGTAGAAATGTTTCTTGTTTAACATTTGAGTTTGATATTACCAAAATCAAGGTGTAAGAAATACCCAGAAACTCTAAAGAGTTGACTGAGCTTCCAATATACCACAACTATCGGAGTTGTGCTGACTGGGATGGTGTGTTTGTAGGAAGTATAGGTCGAGAATGTGTCGGTGTGAGGTGTGCTCAGGGGAGGGGTGTAGTCCACTAGCTGCCTGAAACAATCCATTGTCCGCTCGGGAAGAGAGGATGCAGGGAAGATACCATGCATGAAGGTCGGACGCAGTTGCGGAAAAGAGAAGGTGTTTTCTGTGGTACGAAGTGGGACCGTCAAATGAACTGCGCAAGTTGGTGTATAAAAGAAATGCCTCCCATCATTAATAGTGAAGGAATAGAGGCCGCTGATTGTGGTCTGTATAACGTTCGGACAGTTCGGATCCTCGCATGATAGTTCGACGTTGATATGTGCGCTAATAGAATTAGTGGAGTTCGGTCGTAATGTTAGCAGTAAAGCTGTCCTGTGTTGAATCCGGAACGCGTTAGGTATAAAACCTATGTTATGACGGATAAAGACGATTATATCAGAAAGCATTTCACTTGCGGGAACATGCTTGCGGAATTTGGTACATTGTCGCGCGAGCTGGTCGAAGAGAAACTTGTTGTTCTAGTCGAGATTGGTAATCGTTATCGGTAAAACATCACATGCGGCACATCAGGATACTTCCTACAGCTTGGACGTTCTGCTGTCGAGATGCCAGCGTGCCAGAATGGCCTGGGTTTCTGGTTGTGAATCTGGAACGGGCGCAACCCAAGAAAGTCGTAGTGTCAGCGACAGAGCTGCTGAGTCGGAAAACCTTATGTATGAAACCCATATCAGGACCATCGAAGACGACCATAGCAATCATATGAGAAGAATGGAACTAAGATGAGACACGCCGAGCAACAAACGCGGAAAGTATAAGCAAACACACGCATCAAAAGAGAACTCTCGATCACTTGTGCTTCGGAAATGTTTCACCAAGAGCATGGTGTGAAGAGTGCCCAGGCATTTCAGGTAGTTAGCTGGGCTTGAGGTATACAGCCACTCTCGAAGACGTGCTGGCTGAAAAGATAGCGTGGATGTAAGAAGGAGAGAATAGAAAGTGTCAGTGCGAAGTCGGCCCCAGAACTCCATTACGGAACAAGAGCACTTGATCTAATGTAATTTTAGACTAATGCTTACTGAGAAGTAGTCGAGACGTGAAGAAGGATAGACTAGAAAGTGTCAGTGTGAAGGCTGCCCATGAGGTTGAGCTCAAGCGCCAAGACATTGAACATCACAACTCTCCAAATGTAGCAATCTGAGATCGGGCCTAACATTCCACTGAGACAGCACATAAAAGTACGGTGTGAAGCATAACAGAGAACATAATAAGTATGTGAAGCATTTTCATCATGCTATATCTCAAAGACTTGCTGTCTGAGAACATATCCTAAGGGCACGCCGGCCCAGACCCAGAAATACCCTTGTGAGGGCTTCCCTGCCACTCATGCTTCCTTCCCAATGCGGTCGTTTCATCGTGATCCCAAAGCCATCTACTCTGCAAAGTTGGCGATGGCGGCGTCCAAATCCACCGCATACTCCTGTGTGAGGGTTGCTGGAATACTATTGACCCGTTGAGGGTCAATAGTACCCATAGATCCGAACTGGGGATGGCCCCAGCCAGGCGAGGAGGGCAGAAGGACGCGCTCGGAGGAGACAGGGAGGTCGGCCATCGTAGTGGCGAGCGAGGGGAGACTGTATTGAGCTTGTTGAGCTCTTTGCTGCCAGAGGTAGGCGTTTTGTTGTGCTTGACGGAGAAGAGCATCCATCTGTGCAAGGCGAGCTTGCATGTTGTTGATGATAGTCTGCTGCTCGACCGTATGTCTTTCCAGATACTCCAACCTCTCTCTCTTGACGTTCCTTGATTTCTTCCTATGTTGTTGTTAGCAGGCTTAGAAGTGAACGTCAGAAGAGAAGAAAGACAAGACAAGACAAGACAAGGCAAGGCAACAGACATGATACAAAGATACAATTGTTTGTACAAGATGAACAGTAAGAGGCAAGATGTGACAAGAAGCATGACTTACGCAGCAGCCCTGTTCATGATAACGCGTTTGCCCTGTTTCAGGTCATCGCGATGCTTCGGATCCGTAGCTGTTCTGAGGTCTCGGGTGACGGTAGTCAAGGTCCAGTCTAGTGGAAGTACGAACTTCTGTCGGACTCTTCTAGGATTGGCGGCGCCTTGGGACTCGTACTCTGAGGTTGTTGACGCGGTGGAAGGAGATGAGCTGGTGCCCGCCATGATGATGTGCCGTCGGTGGGGATCCTTGGGAGAGATGTGGAGGGGTCTATGTTGGTATTAGTCTTCGTGAGACTTTTGCTGAGTGGATGCTGAAGGTGATAGGACGAGGGGGCTTGTCTCCGAAAGGCTAACGAAGGAGGGTGAGGTGGACGGTGCTTTATACCCAGAGATTGCTTGTGGCTCGGACCACTCGGGCTTACCGACTTGTTCAGCAGCTTTTGACAAGACTGTTAACCTGCTAAATGACTAAGGAAAGAGATCAGCTTTCCGTAGTGAGGTACTTGTCCTCATGCCGACTGGGATTTGTCGCTGTGGTGGTGATGATATGCAGGGTTTGTGAACGAAGGCTCGAGCGCAGGAACCTGCTGACAATTTTTGACAAGATAGACGAGGTAGAGCGGTCCGACTGGCGCTTTGTTGCAGCGGCACCAGCCGTCCGTGACCGAGGAGGAATTGTCGGTGTGAGCTTGGTGTTGGGGAGCAGAGCCGATAGAAAGACTCCAGACCAAGGCAACGAGGTAAGTCAGACGCACAGGTGACACAATGTGGCGCTCGGCGATAGTGGTTGGACAGGACAAGTACCATTATCGTCCGAGCGTTAATGATAACAGTGATTAGTAGCAGCGAGAGCTTATCAGGTGTGGTCAGGCGACAAGGATCCTCGCTTTATTGCGCCCTGTATTTAAGACAAAAGATCAGCATGAGAACGTGCTTTGCAATGACCTCGTGGTGCTTATCCCTGTTCGAGCAGTGTCGTGATTGATCGAAAGCAGATGCATGATTGGTGGATTTCGTTGCCTGATTTCATATTCTTTAGGCTTTGGCAACTTTGTTTGGCGCTAGGCTGGAGTAGTGGGGAAGTAGTTCGTGGGGTTCTGCATGTTGATGTGGATGGGGTCGAGGGGAAGAGAGCGCTAGCCAAGAAGAGACAAAGCAATGGCGCAAAAGTATCGATTCTGAAGCCTCAACTTGAGTCCGTCCAATCGAATGAGCCCACGTGTTGAAGAAGACCAAGACCACGAGCCTTTTCTTAACAGATTCTGATTACTTACTGGTCAACAGAAGTGAAAGACCTGATTAGGATGTCCCTTGACAACATGGTATCATCAGGCTGAGGCTCGAGCCAAGCCAATGATGGCACGAGAGGACAACCTGCGGGGCTGCTGGACCAAGGTATGCCACAGACAAAAGCCGCTAGAGGCTGATGCCTATAGAGAAGAATCAGCTATCATTCGCCAGATCATGTTTCAGATTTCTCGGCGGTCAAAGCAATTTGAAATCGCCCTTTCCCATCGCAGAAGGTCGAACCCGGTGTGGAGATTCGAACCATGCAGACAGACCAGACAGGGTTATCAGCACGTTAGGATACCTTAACCTCTAACCGTGGACAAACTCCTGCGTGACGTCTGTGAGATCGTCAAGGTGATAACGAAGAGTCAGAAGCGCTGCGCGTCAATTTCTTACCTGTGGCAGCTCGAGACTCAAGCAGTGTGTCGCGCTAATTTGAATTCAAGCAAATTCCACTGCGTTTAGCGAATGTCGGAAATGATTACGACCGGCCAGAATCCGGTATGAGGCTTGTATATATACAGGTATACTAGTAACAAGTTTGATGTAGAGAGGAGCCTGCACAGGTTTGACAATTTTCTTCTCAACATGTCTTGAGTTTGTGTAACATTCGGAGGTCATCATCCGACGAATAATCATCGAATTGTTACAAACATCATAAATTAGCAAACTGAGAAGATATGTTCGTACTGATTGCTAGGTTATCATATTTACAAATGTTCAAGCCATACGACATAGTATCGCGAAATTCTCTCCACCCTCACAAGAATTCAGGACTCTTGGATCAGTCCAGCTCGATGTGATGGGCTGATTATGGGCACACTAGTTGCAGAAACCTATTGAAAGACCATGTGAGAGATCGAACTTGTCATGTTACCAATCGATTGCTTATCACAATTTGCGTCGTGCAGCAAGCTGCAGTGAGTGCATACATACTGCATGAGAAGTGTTTGAGCAGATCGCGGCTAGAACTTCATCCGCTAGTCCGTGGTGGTGTCGACCTTGAATACCAGGACCATCAGGTAGTACTGTCACTTTCCCAACGTGTTAGACGATCCGACATATAAGGTCGTACCGCATGTTTCAAGCTGACTACCACCAGGAGAGAGAGTTTGCTTGATTCATTGGGCTCATAACATTCGGTACTTTCAGCTAACTCCTCAAAATTACTCACAGGGCACCAATTCACATGGAACGTTAAAGCGGAGGTGTTCACGCAAAGAACCTTTAAGGTTGTAATTCAAACTTGGCAATGTCTCTCCAAGCGAGTTCATGTTTGTGGTCCTTTTAGCATATAACTGCCTAATTCGAACTAGTATGAAAATGCTAAGTAATCATCAACCAATACTAATAGTGATGTTTGAGTTGTTGCTTTCGATGGTTGCTATTGCTACTGTAACTGCAGACTTGCATACTTGAGTGATATCGGTATCCCGTTGTAGTTCTCGTATTGTGTGTAAGCTGTTGTGAGGGTCCCTTGAAGCAAGAAATCAAAGGAGCTCTGCTTTCCTGACATCTGCAGTGGCATGTTTGATGCAAGCATTGTTTGCACGCCATAAAGAGACAAGCCATTTGGTCCTCGATTCAAGCCGACATGTGGATAGCAGATAATGCATTGTGATCTAAGCCTCTTTCATGTCGTCAAGTTGTCAGGTTGGACAGCAGATTTTCGATTCAGGTGTACACGATCAGGGAGCAGCACCACATAGAGAGACATAGTCTCTCACTTGGAGCAGGCTGTTGAACGGCAAGCGGTGGTCATCAAATTGCACTGCCCAGACATTGGTCCTTCAAGCCTGGATTGCTCCATGCTTGCACGAGCAAGCATATGCCCCAATAGTGTCCAATCGTCCTTGGATACGTACCTTTTCCTCAATTGCATAATCTCACACTGCCTTCTACATGACGTCCTCCATATCCAAGTCATCATCATCTTCGTCGTCATCATCCTCGTTATTATCGTTATCTGTGCCAGCTGCAGAGGTCGCGCCCTCAGCAGCCTCGCCACCTTCACGCTGAGGCGCACTTTCTTGTCTGACACTGTTGACATCAATATTCGAAAGTTCTTGCTCAGCTCGCAATTTCCAGTGATTATTGAATGGTCCTGACTTGACTTGCTCAGCAATCATGAGAAGTGTTTCTCTCAGATAGTCCACCGGCTGGTCCAGCTCTTGCCTTAATGCTATCATCGACCAATACCTGTAACGCTTAAAGCAGTCGTACAAAGCATCCAGAAGCTCATTCTGTGGCATTCTGGCTCTTTTGTTTTGCTGCGGCTTAGTCTTGGCTGGGCCTGTGTCAGTTTTCTGCCTATTGTCAGTATTTGTCATTGTTTGTAGTTTGTACTGCCATGACTTACGAATGTGTCGAAGTTGGCGCTAGTTTGGTAGCCTCGTCCTCCAGTGGCATTAGAAGGAAGCACCATGCGGGCGAATTGGCGCACATCGCCCTTGAGTACGATGATACCGTTCTTGTCCTCGGCGTCAATCCTGCGCGAACTTGCTTCTGTTTCAAGATCCACTGGATTGCAGGTCACTTCCTTGGTAATGGCAGCGGCGAGCGCCGTCTGTTCTGCTAACGGGTCAACGGAGTCACGATGAAGATCGAGTCAGATGAGCGCTTACTTGGAATAGCTTTCCTACGGTTGAAGTTGTTCATGGTTGAGTGTTTTTGAACGCCGCCTTGACTTGATGCTGCCAGCACATCTTTCTTGTCATCTGATTTGACAGCTTCACCTTTCTTCACTCTTTGGTTGAAGCCGGGAAGGTCCTTCTCGGAAAAGATAAACGTGTTGCTGCTTTTTGCGGCCGATGTTCGGATATCGTATTCTTTTGATACTCCTTGATGAATAGGCAAGTGGTGATTAGCGAACAATTTCATCTATAAGCAGTCTGTTAGCCTTATTGAGCTACTTTCTTGCAACCACAAGCTCACTCTGTTACTGGTCTTCCAGTGTCGAATGGTGCCTAATTGTATTGGCTCATCCGGAGAGAGGGAGTTCCATTTGCCGTAAAGTGTCTTGGGTAAACGGACTAGCCATGCTTTCTGTGTTTGTCGCGGGAAGTATAGCTCTCCAGTATCCTCGTACGTATCATCGTCTTCTGGCCCCGGAGAACCTATTGCTGGATCTGGTTTAATGTATGTTGTGTCGTCTTGTTTGTAGTCCATCGTTGCGATGGTCCCCACTGTGCACGTCTCTTGAGGTAGTGAAGGGACTGAATAAAATGTCGCCGACGTCCGACACTATTTCTACTGCCTCAGCTCCTATGTCAGAGTCGACTGGCAGCCAGGAGCGAGTCACGAATCTGCGCTTGAAAGTGAAAAGTCGATGTGGTAAGGGATTTCGCACGCGGATTACCAGTAGCACCAAAAGCGATACGTTCTCGTCCACTATTCCAAGCTCTTCTTTCCAGTGTATTCCAGGCTCTTTCTTCTAGTGTTTCTGCTCGATCAATGTTGTTGAAAGGAATAGAGCTGGACTCATCTTCAATATCAGTATAGCCGTTGAGATTCTAATCTGGGGAACGACGACATCTCGAAAACAACAGCCAGATTTACGAAGGTATCTTATAACAACATCAAGTCGACAATAACATTGCTCCTTTCTAGCACGCATTGCTACCATTACATCAAGCGCCAATAACACACCGCTACGAAGCTGCGACCTTGAGAGTCTAACTCACAGACTCCAGCTAGTCGGCACCCCTACACTCTTCCTGCCTCTGTCGCCTATACAATCATCGCCTCCATCGTCACATCCATCCCTCGCCATCATGTCAGCCTACACCCCGCTCACCGCCACCCACTCCATCCAAGACCGCACTCCCGAGTTCCGCTCCATCCTCACCCAAGCCCAACGCCGAGTCGCCCAATCCACCAAAAAGCCGCTCGCCTCCTCTCACACCACGCCCACCGACCCCTCGCAACCACCGACGCGCAAACAGCGATCCGAATTCGCCCGCAGCGCCGCCACAATCGGTCGCGGCATCTCCTCCACCATGTCCAAACTTGAACGTCTCGCCCAACTCGCCAAGCGCAAAACCCTCTTCGACGACCGGCCCGTCGAAATCGCAGAACTAACGTACGTCATAAAACAAGATCTCAGCGCACTAAACCAGCAAATCGGGCAACTTCAGCAACTCTCGCGGAATAACATGGGCAAAGGCGGGCCGGGGCAGGAAAACGAACATAACAAGAACGTGGTTGTGCTGTTACAAGGGAAGTTGGCGGATGTAGGTGCGAATTTCAAAGAGGTGTTGGAGGTGCGGACGAAGAATATCCAGGCGTCGAGGTCGCGGACGGAGCATTTTGTCAGTTCGGTCGGACAGCATGCTGCGGCGCCAGTAGGGGGCAGTTTGTTGGATCCGGGGAGGACGGATAGTCCGTTGTATAGCAGTGCTGCGCCGAGTAGAGGCAGGTCGCCAAAGCCAGGGAGTAATGCGGATAATATATTGAGTTTGGATCCGGTGGGCAGTTCGGCGTTGATGCGCGGACCGCAGTCGGAGCAGCAGATGTTGATGATGGAGGAGGCGCAACCGCAGAATGCGTATATTCAGCAGAGAGGGGAG
>Ga0160428_1000541_pt1 | contig 40416 bp, 35 predicted proteins | sample SolpanmetagenomM_FD_108198 | JGI IMG/M metagenome (GOLD analysis project Ga0160428, IMG submission 108198) | Solar panel surface microbial communities from Lawrence Berkeley National Laboratory, California, USA - M | ecosystem: Engineered > Built environment > Solar panel > Unclassified ... | reverse complement strand
GGCAGGCGGGGCGCATTTCAGCCACGAGTTTGGGCCGGCGCTTGTCGGAGGGTAACGGCCGCGACGAGCTAGCCCAACTAGCCCGCGTTTTCAATGAGATGCTGGCCGGACTGGAGCAGGCCTTCGAGGCCCAAAAGAGCTTCCTGGCCCATGCCTCGCACGAGTTGCGCACGCCACTCACTACCCTCACCGGCACCCTCGAAACGGCTTTAGCCTACGACGACAACCTGCCCGCCGCCCGCGAAAGCCTAGCCCACTCGCTCGACGCGGCCCGCCACTTGCAAAGCCTTACTGCCAGCCTGCTAGCCCTAGCTAAGGCCGATGGCACCCTGCCGGCGTTCACGCCCGTGCGCCTAGATGAATGCCTAAATCAAGCGCTGGACTTTGCCCGGGCCAAGTACCCGGGCCGCGAATTGCGGCTAGCCTTTGGCACCCTGCCCGACGAGTATGAGGGCGATATTTTTATGCTGCCCGGCAACACCGAGCTGCTCACTACCGCCCTACTCAACCTGCTCGACAACGCCGCTAAATACTCAGCCGGTCCGGTAGTGGCCGAGCTAGCCTACGAAGGCCCCACCACCCTACGCGTGCGCGTCACCGACGCCGGCCCAGGCCTCAGCCCCGAGGAGTTGAGCCACATCTACGAGCCACTATACCGGGCCGCCGGCGCCGTAGGCCGCCCCGGTTACGGCCTGGGGCTGCCGCTCACGCAGCGCATTGTGCAGCGCCACGGAGGCCGGCTGGAGCTAGCCTCGGCAGTAGGCCAGGGCACTACGGCTACGGTGTGGCTGCCGGCGCTACCAGTGTAGTGGCTGTTGTGAGGTAACGTCCGCCGGGTCTCCCTCACCCCATTTTCATCTTTTCTAATACGGTTCTCATACCGTTTTAATGTCGGCTAGGGTGCTTTGCGGGCAGTTGCCACTGCCCCGCTTTCCCATGCCCAGCGCTTTTCGGTCCTTCAATTTCTTATCGGTGCTGCTGGCAGGGGCACTCGTGTTGTCGCTGGTGCTCAACGGGTTTTTACTCTACAGCCGCCCCCTGGTGGCGGCCGACTTCGACGACCTGCAAGAAACCGAGGCCGACCTGCGCCTCACGCAGCGGCTGCTGGCCCGCTGTCAGGCCGACCATCAGCAGCAGGACAGCCTGTTAGCCCGCGGGCTTACTCTTCCGCAGCCCGTGCCCACGGCTGCCACCTCGGCCCAGTAGCGGACCGGGGCTTTTCGCTTGTATTTCTTCTTTCCCTATGAACCCCTTGTCTAGCCGCTCTTTCTTTCATTACCTCGCCACGGCCAGCGCGGCGGGCTTGCTGGCGCTGGGCCTGGGCGGCTGCTCGGCCAAGGCCGAAAAGGACACCGCCGAAGCCCCGCCCGTGGTGCCGGTCGTGACCCTCAAAACCTCGGAGCAGCAGCTGCACCGCGACTACGTGGCCGACGTGCAAGCCGTGCGCAACGTAGAAGTGCGCGCCCAAGTGGCCGGCTTTCTGGAGCAGATTTTTGTGGATGAGGGCAAGCCCGTGAAGAAAGGCCAGCCGCTATTCCGCCTGAATGCCAGCGCTTACCAAAACAAACTGAGCCAGGCCCAGGCGGCCGTAGCCAGCGCCCAGGCCCAGGCCGCCGCCGTGCGCGTAGAGCGCGACCGCGTGCGCCTGCTGGTCGATAAGAATATCATCGCCAAAACTGAGCTGGCGCTCTCCACGAGCAAGGTGAAGGAGGCCGATGCCCGCGTGGCCGACGCCCTAGCCGGCGTGGCCGCCGCCCGCCTCAGCTTGAGCTACACGCTGGTACGCTCGCCCTTCGATGGCGTGCTCGACCGCATTCCGCTCAAGGTAGGTAGCATCGTGGAAGAAGGCACGCTGCTAACTACGGTGTCGGACCTCAGCTCCATTTTCGCCTACTTCGACGTGGCCGAGGGCAGCTACATGAACTACAGTAAGGCCCGCCGCGAGCACCCCGAGCTGCACTCCGACTCGGTGCGCCTAACCCTGGCCAACGGCGACCAGTACCCCCTAGCCGGCCACATCGAAACGGCTGAGAGCGAGTTCAACCCTAACACCGGCTCCATCGCCCTGCGCGCCCGCTTCCCCAACCCCGACCGCCTGCTCAAGCACGGCGCTTCGGGTAAAATACGCCTGACCAGCCAGTTGCCAGCGGCGCTGCTGCTGCCCCAGAAGGCGGTCTTCGAGATTCAGGACCAGAATTTTGTGTACGTGGTGGACCAAAACAGCATGGTGCACACCCGCAGCTTCACACCCCAAACCCGCCTAGGCGACTTCTACGTGGTGAAAGAGGGCCTCAAACCCGGCGAGCGCGTGGTGTACGAGGGCGCGCCGGAGCTGCGCGACAAGCAGCAAATCAAGGCCAAAGCCGTGGTGATGGACTCGCTGGCCGTGGCCGCGCAGTAGCAGCTGTAGCGCGGGCTTTGTAGTCCACGCCCGCTTGGCTACGCAGCTAAGCCGCTTTATAAAACTCGCCAATACGCGGACTACAAAGTCCGCGCTACTGCCTCCTATTATGTTCGATATCTTCATTCGCCGGCCGATTCTCTCGCTGGTTATTTCCGTGTTTCTGGTGCTGCTGGGCGGGCTAGCCCTGTACACGCTGCCCATCACGCAGTTTCCGGACATTGTGCCGCCCTCGGTGACCGTGACGGCCAAGTACACCGGCGCCAACGCCGAGGTGTGCGCCAAGGCCGTGGCCACGCCACTGGAGCGCGCCATCAACGGCGTGCCGGGCATGACCTACATGAATTCGGTAAGCTCGAACAATGGCGTGACACTCATCACGGTGTTTTTCGAGGTGGGCACCGACCCCGACCTGGCGGCGGTGGGCGTGCAAAACCGCGTCACGACCGTGATTGACGAGCTGCCCGAGGAAGTAATCAAGGCCGGCGTGACGACCGAGAAGGAGGTAAACTCCATGCTGCTCTACCTCAACATCACGAGCGACGACAAGAAGGCGGGCGAGAAATTCATCTACAACTTCGCCGATATCAACGTCTTGCAGGAGCTTAAGCGCATCAACGGCGTGGGTTTTGCCGAGATTATGGGCTCGCGCGAATACTCGATGCGGGTGTGGCTGAAGCCCGACCGCATGGCCGCCTACGAGGTGGGCACCGATGAGGTAGTAGAGGCTATTCGGGCCCAGAACGTGGAGGCGGCGCCGGGTAAATCGGGCGAGAGCTCGGGCGGCACGGCTCAGCAGCTGCAGTACGTGCTGCGCTACACGGGCAAGTTTTTCGAGCCCGAGCAGTACCGCAACATCGTTATTCGCTCGAACCCCGATGGCTCGGTGCTGCGCCTCAAGGCGGTGGCCGACGTGGAATTTGGCTCGCTTACTTACGGCATGTCGTCGAAGAACGACGGCCAGCCCTCGGCGGCCATCATGCTCAAGCAACGCCCTGGCTCGAATGCCAGCGACGTAATCGCCAACGTGAAAAACCGCATGGCCGAGCTGCAAGCCACGAGCTTCCCGCCCGGCATGAAATATAGCATCGCCTACGACGTGTCGCGCTTCCTCGATGCCAGTATCCACGAGGTGTTGCGCACGCTGGTCGAGGCGTTTTTGCTGGTGTTCGTCATCGTGTATTTGTTCCTGCAAGACTGGCGCTCCACGCTCATTCCGGCCCTAGCGGTGCCGGTGGCGCTCATCGGCACGCTCGCCTTTATGCAGATGCTGGGCTTTTCCATTAACCTGCTCACGCTCTTTGCGTTGGTGCTCGCCATCGGCATTGTGGTGGATAACGCCATTGTAGTGGTCGAGGCCGTGCACGCCAAGATGGAGGAGAAGCACATGGACGCCCGCAGCGCCACCTTCGAGGCCATGCACGAAATCAGCGGCTCGCTGATTGCCATTACGCTGGTGATGTCGGCGGTGTTCATCCCGGTGTCGTTTATGGACGGGCCGGTGGGCGTGTTTTACCGCCAGTTTTCGCTTACGCTGGCCATTGCCATCGTCATTTCGGGCGTCAATGCCGTGACGCTCACGCCGGCGCTATGCGCGCTCATGCTCAAGCAGCACGAGGGCGAGCGCACGGGTTTGGTGGGCCGCTTCTTTAAAGGATTCAATTCTAAATATGAGGGGCTCGCCAACGGCTACCAGCGCCTGCTGGGTGGCATTGCCGGCCGCCGGCTCGTGACTATCGGGGCGCTGCTGCTCTTCTTCGGGGCGACCTGGGGCGTGAGCCGCATCCTGCCCTCGGGCTTTATCCCGACCGAGGACCAGGGCATGGTGTACATCAACGTGACTACGCCGGCCGGCGCCACCGTGGAGCGCACCGAGGCCGTGCTGGCCCAGGTGCAGCGCATCGCCCAGAAGATGGGGCCGGTAGAGTCGGTTTCGACCCTGGCCGGCTACAGCCTGGTAAACGAGGTGGCGGGCTCCAGCTACGGCATGGGCATGATTAACCTCAAGGGCTGGGACGAGCGCGAGCAGTCGGTGGCCGAGGTGATTAAGGAGCTGGAAAAGAAGACGTCGGGCATTGCCGACGCCGAAATTCAGTTCTTGCCGCCGCCCACGGTACCGGGTTTCGGCAACAGCAGCGGCTTCGAGCTGCGCTTGCTGGATAAGTCGGGCAAGGGCGACTTGCAGCAGACGGCCAAGGTGTCGCAGACCTTCTTGGCGGCGCTGCAAAAGGAGCCGGCCATCAACGGCGCGTTCACGGGCTTCGACCCCAATTTTCCGCAGTACCTCATTCACCTCGACCAGGACATGGCCGCCAAGCAGGGCGTGACCGTGGACAAGGCCATGAGTACCCTGCAAACGCTGCTCGGCAGCTACTACGCCAGCAACTTCATCCGCTTCGGCCAGATGTACAAGGTGATGGTGCAGGCCAGCCCCGAGTACCGCGGCCGGCCCGACGACCTGCTGGCCCTGCACGTGAAAAACAACCGCGGCGAGATGGTACCCTTCTCCACATTCGTGACGCTGGAGCGCGTCTTCGGCCCCGACCAGCTGACGCGCTACAACATGTACACCTCGGCCATGATAAACGGCGACGCCGCTGCGGGCCACAGCTCGGGCGACGCCATCACGGCCATCGAAAAAGTGGCCGCCGATGTGCTGCCCCGCGGCTTCAGCTACGAGTGGAGTGGCATGACCCGCGAGCAAATCCTGAGCGGCGACCAAGCACTCTACGTGTTCGGTATCGTGCTCATCTTCGTGTACTTACTGCTGGCCGCCCAGTACGAAAGCCTGCTGCTGCCGCTGCCCGTGTTGCTGAGTTTGCCCACCGGCGTATTCGGCGCCTTCCTCAGCCTCAAGCTGCTAGGGCTCGAAAACAACATCTACGCCCAGGTGGCGCTCGTGATGCTCATCGGCCTGCTGGGCAAAAACGCCATCCTCGTCATCGAGTTTGCCGAGCAGCGCCGCCGCGCCGGCGCCACCGTGATGGAGGCCGCCGTGCAGGGCGCGGTATCGCGCTTACGCCCCATTCTGATGACCTCCTTTGCCTTCATCGCGGGCCTCATTCCGCTGGTGCTGGCCGACGGCGCGGGCGCCCTGGGCAACCGCTCCATCGGCACGGCGGCGGCGGGCGGCATGCTCATCGGCACCGTCTTCGGCATGGTGCTGATACCGGGCCTGTACGTGCTGTTTGCCAGCTTCGAGAAGCCTAAAAACCTGGATGCCGAGGTGAAAAAAGAGCCAGTAGCCCAGGCCGAACCTGCACATACGCCAGAGCCGGAACTGGTGGCGCACTAGACCTTAACGGGTCGCCTCCCCCCCGGCCCTCTCTCCGAAAAGGAGAGGGGGAGCCTGACGATTTTTTAGCTAAAACCTGAACTCGCACGCCGCCGTGGCTCCCCCTCTCGGTTGAGGAGAGGGGGCCGGGGGGTGAGGCGCCCCCGTTAGAACGACACCCCATGCTCCGCTCCCTCACCGCTTTCTTTCTACTGCTCCTCCTTGCCGCCGGCTGCCGCGTGGCGGCCCCGGCCGACCCTGCCGCTAGCCCCTCCGTCCCGAAAGCCTACAACCAAGCCGCTAACACGAGCGACAGCGTGAGCGTGGGCACCCAGCCCTGGCGTCAGTTCTTCCGCGATTCAGCCCTAGTGGGCCTCATCGACACGGCCTTGCGCCAAAACCTGGATTTGCGAGTGGCCCTCACGCGGGTTGAGACCTTTCAGGCGCAGTACCTGGCCCGGCGCGGCGCCTTGTTCCCAACGGTGTCGGCCACGGGCACGGCAGCGCTAGACCGCTACGGCGAGTACACGCTGAACGGCGTGGGTAACTACGACACCAATTTTTCAACTAATACCGTGGGCAACCGGCGTATCCCCGGCCCCCTCACGCCCGACCTGTTTGTGGGCCTGCGCAGTTCCTGGGAAATCGATATTTGGGGCAAGCTGCGGAGCCGACGCAAGGCGGCCTACCTGCGCGTGCTAGGCTCGGAGCAGGGCCGCAACCTGGTTATTACCAACGTAGTGGCCGACGTAGCCCGCGCTTATTATGAGCTACTAACGCTGGACAGCCAGCTAGCCACGCTGGAGCGCAACGCCCGCTTCCAGGAAGAAGGCTTACGACTGACCAAAATTCAGAAGCAGGCCGGCCGCGTGACGGAGCTGGCCGTGCAGCAGTTTGCCGCCCAGTCGCTGCGCACCAAAAGTCTGGCCTTCGAAACCCGCCAGCGCATTGTCGAAACCGAAACCCAACTCAACCAGCTGTTGGGGCGCTACCCGCAGCCCATCCGGCGCAGCCGCCTGCTGCCCACCCAAAGCCTGCCGGCTAGCCTAGCGGCGGGTTTGCCCTCCTCATCCTTGCTCCGCCGCCCCGATGTGCGCCAGGCCGAACTGGAGCTGCAAGCCAACCGCGCCGAGGTCGATGCCGCCCGCGCTGCCTTTCTGCCTAGCCTCACCCTCACACCCTACGTGGGCCTCAACGCCTTCCGGGCCAACCTCTTGCTCGACCCCGCTTCCGTGGTGTTCGGGGCAGTAGGCGGGCTAGCCGGGCCCATCCTCAACCGGTCGCAGTACCGCGCCGACCTGCGCCAGGCCATTGCCAGCAACTACGAGAGCTACTACCGCTACCAGCAAGCGCTGCAAACTGGCTTCCGCGAAGTGGTGGTGGGCCTCAAAGGCCTCGAAAACTTCCGCGCCGCTGCCGACCTCCGCGCCCAGGAAGTAGACCAGCTGCGCAAGGCCGTGGCGACTTCCAATGAGCTGTTTATTGCCGGCTATGCGTCTTACCTGGAGATAATTACCGCCCAGCGCAGCGTGCTCGAAGCCGAGTTGAGCCTGGCCGATGCCCGCCAGGCCCAATTGCTGCAAAGCGTGAACATCTACCGCGCGCTGGGAGGCGGCTGGCAGTAGCGCGAACTTTGTAGTTCGCGTCTCCGCGCCAGTAGTAAGTCATTGTTACGGCGTGGAGACGCGAACTACAAAGTTCGCGCTACTCAGCACCCCCGCCACCCAAAAGCCACCCTAGCGGTGGCTTTTTCGTTAGGACTTCATCCGTTGCCCTTTCATTTTTATGTCTACCCCAAACGCTCCCGTCCTCACCGCCGACCGACTGGCTACTGGCCTCACCTACGACGGCTTACGTCAGCATATTACCGAGGCCCTAGCCACGCCGCACCCCGACGAGCACCTGGTCAAGCAGTTGCCCTACTACCGCGAAAGTATCGAGCGCATCGACCAAATTACCCCGACGATACACCTGTTGCCCGAACTGCAAACGGCCCTCGCTAGCCTCACCCAGCGCTACGTGTGGGCCATTATTACCGAAGGCTGGTGCGGCGATGCCTCGCACACGGTGCCCCTGCTGGAAGCGGTAGCGCAGGCTAGCGGCGGCCATATCGAAACCCGCTACTTCCTGCGTAGCGCCAATACCGACCTCATCGACCGCTACCTCACCAACGGCGGCCGGGCCATGCCTATCGCGGTGCTCCTGCACGCCAACTCGCTCACCGAGGCAGCCGTGTGGGGCCCGCGCCCGGCCCCGCTGCAAGCCCTAATGCAAGACCTCAAAGCCCGCCACACGGACCCTAAGGACATTACCGCCCAGGCCCACGCCTGGTACGACCAGGACGCCACCCGCACCACCCAGCACGAGTTGCTGGCCTTGGTGCAAAAGCTGGCTTAGGAGCGGGCTTAGTTGCTAAAGGCCGTGACTGCCATGTATCTTGCCGCTTAAATACAAGCCAATTATGCATCGCAAACTGCCGAGCCGGCTGCACACCCGGCGCCTGAGGCTGAGTCTTTCCATCTGCCTGCTGGCAGCCGCGCCGGCGGCTGGCCGGGCCCAGGCGCCGGCGCAGCTGCCGGGTCGCTGGCAGCTGCGCCAAATAAGCTTCGTGGCCAACCAAACGGTACCGCCCGCCATCCTGGAGCGCATGGACAACCCGGAGGTGGCCGAGCTAAACCAGGAGGTGGCCGCCGGCACTGCCCGGCTGGCCGTTGTGTTTCAGCCCGATGGCACGTATCAGTTTACGGTAGCGCGGGCCGGGCAGCCCGACCGCGCGGAAACGGGCACTTATACCGTGCGCGGCAACCTGCTGCTGGCCCAAAGCCCGGCCACCCCTGGCGGCTCTTCGTTTGATAATCAGACCATTAAGCAGGTGAACCGGCGCAAGCTGGTGGTAGAGTTTTTGGTGGGTGATGAGCTACCCGGCGTGCTTGAAGAAGTGGAATATCGCCGCCAACCGTAGCCTTTCTAAAAAAAACTATCTGGTACAGACCAACTTGCTTTCTTTTTCGTAGTTGTGCCACTCCATTGGGCACCTGCCGCCGGGTAGCGGCGGGGCCGGCAAAGCAGTCGGTGATAAATTTATGATTATTACAACCATACCTGAATTTTGCATTCAGTACGATGAGCCGGCCGACCTGCTGCGGGTGGCCTGGGTGGCGGGGCGCGACATGCGGCGCTTTCAGCACGCCTTTACCCAGCTGCGCGGGGTAATCAAGCAGCAGGCCGTGTACCGGGTAGTGCTGGAGCTGAACGCCATGCCCGACATTCCGGTGTATGACCAGATGTGGCTGAGCACTTCCTTTATGCCCGCGCTGCTCAAGCTGGCCTTGCAGCAGGTAGTGGTGGTGCTCTCGGCGCGGCGCGTGTACAACCAGCACGTAGTGGAAAGCGTGCTGGCGGCGGTCGAGACGGATATTCCGTTTGACGTGCAGTTTTTTGCCCATGCCGAAACCGCGCTGGCCTGGCTCACCGACGACTCGCCCCGCCTGACTGACTTGCTGCTGGAGTGGGCCGACTACCACCCCAGCCCGGGCCACCCCTCCGACGAGGTGGCCGAGCCGCTGGCCCCCTACGGCCGGCCTGAGCCCGCCGGCTGCCAACCTGACAGCTAGCTACGCATTGGAACAGCCTTTGAAACCGAAGGCTGACTGACGGGCGCTGCCTGTTAGTCAGCCTTTTATTGTTTTTCACCATTTCCGCTATTCCGATGTCCGAAACCGGCTCCATCTCCATTCATACCGAGAACATCTTCCCCATCATCAAGAAGTTCTTGTACTCTGACCACGAAATCTTTCTGCGCGAGCTGGTCAGCAACGCTGTTGATGCCACCCAAAAGCTCAAGAGCCTGGCCGCGCTGGGCGAGTACAAGGGCGAGCTGGGCGAGCTAAAAGTGCGCGTGACGGTGGACAAAGAAGCGCGCAAAATCACAATTTCGGACCACGGCCTGGGCATGACGGCCGACGAAATCAAGAAGTACATCAACCAGATTGCCTTCTCCGGCGCCACCGAGTTTGTGGAGAAGTATAAGGAGAAGGATGCGCAGGCGAAAGACCAGATAATCGGGCAGTTCGGCCTGGGTTTCTACTCGGCCTTCATGGTGTCGAAAGAGGTCGAAATCTGGTCGAAATCCTATAAGGATGATACCCTGACCGCCCACTGGATTTGCGACGGCAGCACGCAGTTTACCCTCGACGAGCCCACCGGCGAACACGCCAAGGCCGAGCGCGGCACTGACGTGGTGCTGCACGTGGCCGACGACTCGGATGAGTTTTTGGAGGAAGCCCGCCTGCGCACGATTCTGACCAAGTACTGCAAGTTTCTGCCCATCCCAATTGAGTTTGAGGGCCAGCTGATTAACGACACCACGCCCATCTGGACCAAGCAGCCCAGCGAGCTCACCGACGAGGACTACAAGAAGTTCTACCAGGAGCTGTATCCGATGAGCATGGACGAGCCGCTGTTCTGGATTCACCTGAACGTGGACTATCCGTTTAACCTGACGGGCATTTTGTACTTCCCCAAGGTGAAGGACGAGCTGCAATTCTCGCGCAACAAGATTCAGCTCTACTCGCGCCAGGTGTTCATCACCGACGAGGTGAAAGACGTGGTGCCTGAGTTCCTGATGCTGCTGCACGGCGTAATTGACTCGCCGGACATCCCGCTCAACGTGTCGCGCAGCTTCCTGCAAGCCGACGCCAACGTGCGCAAAATCAACACCTACATCACCCGCAAGGTGGCCGACAAGCTGGCCGAGCTGTTTCGCAAGGACCGCGCCGGCTACGAGGAGAAGTGGGCTGATATTGGGCTGTTTGTGAAGTACGGCATGCTCTCGGACGAGAAGTTCTACGAGCGCGCCAAGGACTTCGTACTGCTCAAAAGCGTGGGCGGCGCCCTGCGCACCCTGCCCGAATACACTGAGTATGTGCAGGCCAACCAGCAGGATAAAGACGGCAACACCGTGGTGCTCTACACCACCGACGCCGAGCAGCAGCACAGCTTCGTGGCCGCTGCTCAGGAGCGGGGCTACGACGTGCTGCTGATGGACCACATCCTCGACCCCCACTTCATCGGCCAGCTTGAGCAGAAGTTGGAGAAAACTACGTTTAAACGCGTAGACTCGGCCACGGCCGGCCAGCTCATCGAGAAGGAAGAAGCCCCGGCCAGCGTGCTGAGCGACGACGACCAGAAGAAGCTGGAAGAAGTGTTTCAGGGGGCCATCCAGAACCCGGCGATGCACGTCAAAGTGGCGGCCCTCTCGCCGCAGGATGCGCCGGTGGTCATCACCCAAAACGAGTTTATGCGCCGCATGAAGGACATGCAGCGCACCGGCGGCGGGGGCGGCATGCAGATGTTCGGCAACATGCCCGACTCGTTCGACGTGACGGTGAACGCCAACAGCCCGCTCGTGAGCAAGGTGCTGGCCGAGGGCGGCGACACCATCGCCAAGCAGGCCTTCGACCTGGCCCTGCTGGCTCAGGGCCTGCTGAAAGGCGAGGCACTGACGGCCTTCGTGAAGCGCAGCACGGAGCTGCTGTAGTTCAGTATTTTAAAGAGATAGAAAGCCCCGCTGCCGACCCGGCAGCGGGGCTTTTTGCGTGTAGCGCGCGGCTTCTGTACATGCGCGAGCGCAACGAGCTAGCAGCACCGTAATGACCCAGGCGCCGATGCGCGCGGCGCGGAGGCTGCGCGCTGCGCGCAGAAGCTCATTCCTACCGGCTACCTTTCAGCATGAAACTGCTCTTTTCCCTCCCAACCCTTTTCCTGACCCTGGCCGCCGCCGCCCAAAGCCCCGGCGACCTCGCCAAAAACCAGGTGCAAACGGCCGGTGGCCGGCTGGCCGGCGCCACCGCCGCGAGCGGCATCCACGAGTTTAAAGGCATCCCCTATGCCACGCCGCCGGTGGGGCCGCGCCGCTGGCAGGCCCCACAGCCCGCCCCGAAGTGGACGAATGTGCGCCCGGCCACGCAGTTTGGCCCGCGCGCCATGCAGCTGCCGCTGTTTGGCGACATGAACTTCCGCTCGAATGGCGTGAGTGAGGACTGCCTCTACCTCAACGTGTGGACTGGCGCCAAAACGACTACCGAGAAGCGGCCGGTACTGGTGTATTTCTACGGCGGCGGCTTTGTGGCCGGCGACGGCTCGGAGCCGCGCTACGATGGCGAGGCGCTGGCCCGGCAAGGCATCGTGACCGTGACGGTTAACTACCGGCTCGGCGTGTTCGGCTTCATGGCCCACCCCGAGCTGACGAAGGAATCGCCCAATCATGCTTCGGGCAACTACGGCCTACTCGACCAGCAGGCGGCTATTCAATGGGTGCGGCAAAATATTGCGGCCTTCGGCGGCGACCCGGCGCACATCACCATCGCGGGCGAATCGGCAGGCTCGTGGTCGGTGAGCGCCCAAATGGCTTCGCCCGCTTCCAAAAACCTGCTCGTGGGTGCCATTGCCGAAAGTGGCTCGCTGCTAGGCTTGCAGCCGCTGCCCACCCTGGCGCAGGGCGAGCAAACGGGCGTAGCTTTTGGTACCGCCGTGGGCGCCGCCTCGCTGGCTGCCCTGCGAGCGCTACCGGCGCAGCAAGTGCTGGAAGCCAGCGGTAAGCAAGGGGCGCCGCGCTTTTCGCCGGTGGTAGATGGCTACTTTTTGCCGAAGCAGCCCACCGAGATTTTTGCCGCTGGCCAGCAGGCCCACGTGCCGCTGCTTGTGGGCTGGAACTCGCAGGAGATGGCCTACCAGATGGTGCTCGGCCCCGCCGCGCCTACGCTGGCCAACTACACCACGGCCATGCAGAAGCTCTACGGCGACCAGTCGGCCGAGGCGCTACGGCAGTACCCCGCCGCCACCGATGCCGACGTGGAGCAGGCCGCCACCAACCTGGCCGGCGACCGCTTCATCGCCTACAGCACCTGGAAGCTGGCCGATGCCCAGCTGCAAACCGGTGGCAAGCCCGTGTACCGCTACCTCTACGCCCGCCCGCGCCCAGCCATGACGCCCGAAATGGGCAACGCTACCGCCAACCTGGCTGGCGGCGTTACCAAGGGCACCGGGGCAGCCGCGCCCGCGCCGCCCGCCAAAGGCGCTGTGCACTCGGCTGAGATTGAGTATGCGCTCGGTAACCTGCCCACGAATAAGGTATTTGCCTGGACGCCCGACGACTACCAGGTATCGAAAACCATGCAGGGCTACTTCGCCAACTTCATCAAAACCGGCAATCCCAACGGTGCGGGCCTGCCCACCTGGCCCGCCGCCAGCCAGCAGGGCGGCCAGTACTTGCGCCTCGACGTGAATACAAAGGCCGAAGCCGACCAAACGCGCGCGCGCTACCAGTTCCTAGAGCAGCACGCAGGGAAGTAGGTTTTCTACTGACGTAAATCCCCGCCCGTCATGCTGAGCTTGTCGAAGCCTCTCTACCGCTCCGCCGGAGTATCGTTCGGTAGAGAGGCTTCGACAAGCTCAGCATGACGGGCATTTTTAGGGGCCTTTTAGTAGATAAACATCACCGATTCGCAGAAAAAACGCCTGGCCAGGGTGCATTCGGCTTCATTTTCGCGTTAAGCTGGGTCGGGCGGGCGCGTATTTTTGCCCGACGTCCTTAATCTCCTCTCGTCTATGCGTAAGATTCTGCTTGGTTTTTTGGCATTTGTGGTGCTGCTGGTAGTGGCCCTGGCCGCCGCGCCGTTCCTCTTCAAAGACAAGCTGCGGGCGCTGGCCGACAAGCAGATAGCCCAGCGCGTGCGCGCCAAGGTGCAGTACAACCCCGCCGACATTGACGTGACGCTGCTCAGCACCTTCCCCAACCTGGGGCTGGATATCAAGAACCTACGCGTTATCGGCCTCGACTCGTTCAGCCGCGATACGCTGGCCTACCTGCCCGACCTCAAGGTGGGGCTGGATTTGACGACGGTGATTAAAGGCCAGCAGATTGACGTGAAAACGGTGGCTCTCGACCGGCCCGAGTTTTCCATCAAAGTGCTCAAAAGCGGGCTAGCCAACTGGGACGTGATAATTTCGGACTCGGCCGCCGCAGCTAAGGGCCAAGATACCAGTTCGGTGAACCTAGCCATTCAGGGCTGGGAGGTGAAGGACGGCCGCCTGCGCTACGACGACCGCAGCATCCCGTTCAGCATGGATGCGCGCGGCGTGAACCACACCGGCAAGGGCGATTTCTCGAAGAACATCTTTGACCTGACCTCGAATACCACCATAGCCAAGCTCACGGCCAACTACAACGGCATTGATTACCTGACGGATAAGCAGGTGAATGCCGACGTGGCGATGGCGATGGATTTGAACAAGAATCTCTACACGTTCAAGGAAAACCAGGTAAAGCTCAACGACTTTCCGTTCAGCTTCGCGGGCGCCATCGGCCTGCCTAATAAGGAGGATATCACCTACGACATTACCTTCAAGGCGCTGCAAACCGATTTCAAGAACATCCTGAGTTTGGTGCCGGGCGTGTTTAACGCGCAGTTTAAGGACGTGCAGGCTAGCGGGCAAGTGGCTTTCAACGGCTACTACAAGGGCGTGCAAAACAAGCTGCGGATGCCCGGCTACGGCGTGAACCTGAACGTAACCAATGGCCGCTTCAAGTACCCGCAGCTGCCGCAGGAAGCCAAGAATATCAACGTGGCGATGGTGGTGGACAACCCCTCGGGCTTCACCAATAACGTGAAAGTCAACGTGTCGAAGTTTCACCTCGACCTGGGCACCAACCCGGTGGATGGCAACGTGACCATCGACGGCCTGGAGCCCATGAAGGTGGACGGCCGCGTGAAGGCCAACGTGAACCTGGCCGAGGCGCTGAAAGTGTACCCCGTGGCCGGCGTGAACGCCAGGGGCCAACTCTTCGTGGATGCCACCGGCAAGGGCACCTACTCGAAAACCCAGATGCCGGTGGTGAACGCCGCCATCAAGATGACCAACGGCTACGTGAAATCGAACAAGTTTCCGGCGCCGATTGAGGATATTAACCTGAGCGGCACGGTAATTAATTCGACTGGTCAGGTGAACGATACCTACGTGAATTTGCCGCAGTTTCACATGGTGCTGGAGGGCGAGCCGCTCGACGGCCGCCTCACGGCCCACAACATCAACTCGCCCATCTTCGACGCCAACGTGAAGGGCACGGTGGATTTGACCAAAATCACTAAAATCTTCCCGCTCGAAGGCATGACCGTAACCGGCCGGGTATCGGGCAACGTGGCTGCCGCCGGCAACATGGCCGACGTGGAAGCCGGCCGCTACCAGAACGTGAAGGCTAGCGGCACCGTGCAGGCCAAGAACGTGACCTACAAGAGCAAAGACCTGCCGCAGGGCGTGAACATCAGCAGCGCGGCCGGCACGTTCAACAACAACCAGATTGTGATTCAGCAGCTTAACGGCACGGCGGGCACTTCCGACTTTGCCGCCAACGGCACGGTGAGCAACTACCTGGGCTACCTCTTCACGCCCGGCCAGCCGCTGCGCGGGACGATGAACGTGACCTCACATAACTTCAACGTGAACGAGTTTATGGTGGACCCGGTGAGCGAGAAATCGACCGCCACTGGCAAGGCCGCGCCCGCTAAGGCTAACGGCGTGGTACCGATTCCGAAGTTCTTCGACTTGGTGCTGAACAGCAAGGTCGATAACGTGACCTACGACAACCTGAAGCTGACCAACGCCAGCGGCGCAGTGACAGTAAAAAACGAGGTGGCGACGCTTAAAGATTTGACCTTTAATACGCTAGGCGCCACCTTCGGCACTACCGGCAGCTATAACACGCAGGACTTAGCTCACCCCAAATTCGACCTGGGGCTGAACATCAAGAACCTCGATTTCCAGAAGGCCTTTAGCTCCTTCAACACCATCAAGGCGCTGGTGCCGCTGGCGGCGCAGGTGCAAGGGATTTTTGGCACCAACTTCAGCGTGAGCGGCGAGATGGGCCAGGACATGCTGCCCAAGCTGGCTACGCTGAGCGGCAAAGGCTTGTTCGACATCGTGAAAGCCAGCGTGTTGCAGTCGCCCGTCATGTCGCAGATTTCGAGCCTGACCACCCTGCCCGAACTGAAAAACCTGCAAGTGCTCAACAAGATTGTGGATGCCCAGATTGTGAACGGCAACTTCCTGGTGAAGCCCTTCGACCTGACCATCGGCGATGTGAAGATGACGGTGGGCGGCTCCAACAGCCTGGCCGGCCTGCTCTCGTACGTGACGGCCATCAACGCGCCCACCGGCAAGCTCGGCAATGCGCTGAGCAGCAAGCTCACGCAGCTCACAGGCGTGCAGAATATCCAGGGCACCGACCGCGTGACGCTGGGCCTCAATATCGGGGGCAACATCGCCAGCCCCAGCGTAAAGCTGACCAGCGGTAGCCTCAAGGACCAGGGCAAAGCCATCGTAACCAACGTGGTAAAAACCAAGCTCACCGACGCCCTGCTGGGCTTGGCCACCAAGAACAAGGCCAAGACCGACAGCACCCAGAAGGCCACCGCTACCACGCAGCAAAACTCGCAGGAGCAGCTTCAGCTTGAAATTCAGAAGAAGCGACTCGAAGCGCAGGAGAAGGCTAAGCAGGCCATCGGCGCGGGGTTGAACAGCTTGTTTGGCGGCCGTAAGAAAACCACTCCGGTGGCCCCGGCTCCGGCCGACACGACGAAGAAGTAGCGCCAAGCTGCTGCTTCGCACTACGCTCAATGCCGACAGCTGGCAGCGTTTTTGAGGAAGGAGGCCCGGCTGCCGTGTGGTAGGCCGGGCTTTTTTACAGAGTTTGCTTTCCTGTCCTACCTCTTTCTCATGAAAAATTATCGCCTTCTGAGTCTGGCCGTTGCGGCCACGCTGGCCCTGGCAAGCTGCTCCAAAAACAACGACACCGCCGACGCCTCGGCCACGAAGCTGGAAGTGCGCCTGACCGACGCGCCCGGCAACTTCAACGCCGTAGTGCTTGACGTGCAGCAGGTTGAAGTGCATCTAAAAGACGAAGCCGACCCCAGCGGCTGGCAAACGCTGGCCTTCACACCGCAGGCCGTGAACGTGCTCGACTACGTCAATGGCAAGTCGGCGCTGCTGGTGAGCACCGATTTTGCGCCTGGCGACCTCAAGGAAATTCGCCTCCTGCTGGGGCCCAACAGCTACGTGGTGGGCACCGATGGCCAGCCGTACGCCCTCAAAACGCCCAGCGGCCAAACCTCGGGCGTGAAGCTGAAACTGGATAAGGTGACCCTGGTGGCGGGCGCTACCTATCAGCTGCTGCTCGATTTTGACGTGGCCAAGTCCATCGTGGAGCGCGGCAACTGGAAGGCGGGCAACGACAAGAAAGAGCGCTACCTGCTCAAGCCCGTCATCCGCCTCGTGGCGCAGGACCTGCACGGCGGCCTGCGCGGCACCGTGAGCCCGGCGGCGGCCCGGCCGCAGGTGCTGGCCATCCGGGCCGCCATCACAGGGCCCGATACGGTGAGCACCTTTGCCGACGCGGCGGGCGCGTTCCAGCTCAACGGCCTGGCGGCGGGCACCTACCAGGTGCAGTTTTTTCCCACGGTAGCCGCCCCTACCGGCCAAGCGGCTTATAAAAGTGTGGTGCGCCCGGGCATCATCGTCACCAACGACCAGGTAACTGACCTCGGGCCCACGTCGCTGAATTAAGCGGGGCTACGCGCGCGGCAGCCGGCCAGGGTTGGCGGGCCACGCCACTCCGGCCGCCGCGCGCCAACTAATTTATGAAGCATTGTTGCATTTAATGCAATTTTCATCGCCTGCGCGCATAACTTTGCGGGGCCGGTGCAACCATTAAGCAGCGCCAGGCTCCTTACCAGCAGCTTACCTGGCATTCTCGTGTTGCGGCCTCTCCTTCGCCCCTACCTCGCCCTGCTCTTGCTGCTCTGCCTGGTGCGGACGCTGCTGCCCGAGGCGTGGGTGCTGGCGCTACACGGCCACGGCCACACCACCGAGCTGGTAGCCACGCGCCGCCCCACTGCCAGCAAGGAGCTGCTGAGCCCTCGCCACACGCACTGCCACACCGAGCAGTTTTACAACACCCCTTATGCGCCCACGGCCCCGGTAAGCCTGCCCCAGCCCCGGCTGCGGGTCTGCTACCAGGCCCTAGCGGTGCCAGCGCAGCTGGCCTGCTCGGCGGCGGCGCTGCGGCGCACGGCGCTGCGCGGCCCACCGCAGGCGTAGGCTGCCGGCCGATACCGCAGCTTTTTTCAAAAAAATTAGGTTATTTTCTGGTTTTTAAGGACTTCCGCCCGACCTTCAGCTATTCATGCTGAAGCATAGCAGCTTGCTGCCGCGCCCGCTGAGGCCGGCCGCCCCGATTTTTTCTCTGGTTTGGTTTTAGAGAAAATGCAGACAGACCCTGGCCCTTGGCCGGGGTTTGTTTGCGGGGCCGGGCTGTGCGCTGGCTTGGCCGGCGCTGGTGGCGCGGTAGTTCGCCTTCCCTTTTCATTTCGCGGTTTTTATGCTTCGTACCTCTTCAGTGATGGTGCTAGCCAGCACGTTATCTTTTACGGCGGTGGCCCAGGTGGTGGCGCCTACCCCACCCGCCCGCGCCCGGGTGGTGGCCCCTTTTACCGGCCAGCTCACCGATGCGGCCACCGGCGAACCGCTGCCGGGCGCCAACGTCGTGTTTCCCGACCTCAAGCAAGGCACGGCTACCGACGCCGGGGGCCGCTTCAGCTTTGCCAACCTGCCCCGGGGGCGCTTCCTGATGCAGGTGACGTCGCTGGGCTACAATACGGTGAGCCAGACGGTGGACACGGGCAGCGGCCAGCCGCTGGCCCTGAAGCTGACGCCGGCGGCCACCGAAATCGGGCAGGTGGTGGTCACGGGCGTGAGCCAGGCCACGGAGCTGCGCCGCTCGCCGGTGCCCACCACCGTCATCGACCGCACGCGGCTGAATCAGACGTCGGCCACCAACGTCATCGACGCCATTGCCCACACGCCGGGCATCAGCCAGATTACGACCGGGGCGGCCATCAGCAAGCCCGTGGTGCGCGGGCTGGGCTACAACCGCGTGGTGACCCTCAACAACGGCGCCAAGCAGGAGGGCCAGCAGTGGGGCGATGAGCACGGCATCGAGATTGACGAGTTCAGCATCGACCGGGCCGAGATTATCAAGGGGCCGGGCTCCCTGCTCTATGGCTCCGACGCGATGGCGGGCGTCATCAACTTTCTGGCGCCCGAGCCCATTGCCGAGGGCCACATCACGGGCTCGGCCACGGCCAACTACCAAACCAACAACCGCCAGCAGGGCTACTCGCTGGAGAATGCGGGCAACCTCAACGGCCTCAACTGGCTAGTGCGCGGCACTCGCAAGGTGGCCGGCGCCTACCAAAACCGCTACGATGGCCACGTCTTCAACTCGGGCTTTAATGAGTGGGACGCCAACGGCTACGTGGGCCTGAACAAAAGCTGGGGCTACTCGCACCTCACCTTCAGCACCTTCAACCAAAACCTGGGCCTGGTGGAGGGCCAGCGCGACAGCCTGAGCGGGCGCTTTGTGCGCGACGTGGCCGTGGGCGGCCAAGTAGAATCGCGCATCGTCACCGATGGTGAGCTGCACGGCTACGGCCTGGCCGAGCCGCGCCAGCTCGTGAACCACCTGCGCCTGGGCACCGACAACAGCTTCGTTATCGGGAGCCGGGGCGGGCGGCTGGGCTTGCAGGTCAACTACCAGCAGAACCTGCGCCGCGAATACGGCGACGTGCTGCTGCCCACCGAGCCGCAGCTATACTTCCAGCTGCGCACCGTGGACTATGCGCTGCGCTACTTCCTGCCCGAATTCAGCGGCTACAGCCTGGCGGTGGGCACCACCGGCCTGCACCAGCAAAACCGCAACCTGGGCACCGAATTTCTCATTCCGGCCTATAATATGACGGAGGGCGGCGTGTTTGGGGTGCTCAAAAAGTCGGTGGGCGGCCTCGACCTCAGCGGCGGGCTGCGCTACGATGTGCGCCGCATCTCGGCCCAGAGCCTGTACCTCGACGGCACCACCGAGCAGCCCACCGCGCCCACCACGCCGGGCGCCGAAACCAAGTTTCCGGGCTTCGTGAGCACGTTTAATAACTACAGCGGCAGCCTGGGGGCGGCCTACAGCCTCAGCGACCGCCTCACGGTGAAGGCCAACGTATCGCGCGGGTTTCGGGCCCCCAACATTGCCGAGCTGGGCGCCAATGGCGTGCACGAGGGCACCATCCGCTACGAGGTGGGTCAGGCCGGCCTCAAGGCCGAAACCAGCTTGCAGGTCGATGCCGGGGTGAGCTATACCAGCGACCACGTGCGCTTCACGGTCGATGCCTTCGAGAACAGCATCTCGAACTACATCTTTGCCCGCCGGGTACTGAACCGGGCCGGCACCGACTCGCTCGTGTCAACCGGCCCCGACATCGGGCTGTTTAACTACGTGCAGGGCCAGGCGCGGCTGGTGGGCGGCGAGGCTACGCTCGACTTTCACCCTCACCCGCTCGACTGGCTGCACTTCGAAAACTCGTTTTCGATGGTGCGCGCCCGCCAGCTCGACGTGCCCGCCGAGCAGCAGTTTCTACCCTTCATCCCGGCCGACCGCCTGCAAAGCGAGCTGCGCGGCAATTTTCGGCGCCAGGGCAAGCGCCTCACCAACGTGTACGCCCGCTTTCAGCTGGAGCAAACCTTCGCCCAAAACCGCTACTTCGCCGCCTTCGACACCGAAACGGCCACCCCGGCCTACACCTTGTTTAATGCCGGCTTGGGCACCGACGTGGCCGACGCCAAGGGCCGCACCCTGTTCTCGCTCTACCTCACGGCCAACAACCTCTTCGACGTGGCCTACCAGAGCCACCTCAGCCGCCTCAAGTATGAGCAGGTAAACTACGCCACCGGCCGGCGCGGCGTCTACAACATCGGCCGCACGCTGAGCGTGAAGGTGGTCGTACCGCTCGCGTTTAAATAGCACGGCGGCCCGCCGGAGTATTAAAACGTGTTTAGGGATTTAAAAAAACGTCATGCTCATCTGGCGTCCGCTTGTCGAAGCATCTCTACCGCTTCATTTGGGCCGTTCAATGAAGCGGTAGAGATGCTTCGACAAGCGGACGCCAGATGAGCATGACGTTTTTTTTAAATTCTCAGATAGGCTCTTAGCGAGGGTTGCCAAACGTTTGGCGACTCTCGCTAAAACTTTGGTGACCCTCGCTAAACGCTTGGCGACCTTTACCAAAGTTTTGGCGAGGGTTGCTAAAAGTTTGGCAACCCCTGCTAAAAGCTTTGTGGCCCTCGCCTGCTAGTTGGCGGCCCTCGCCAAAGATTACGCGAGGGCCGCCCGACACCGGGCGACCCTCGCATAGCTGTGGGCAGAGGCGTCAGGCTCGCCGGCCGCGTTACCGCACCGAAATGCCGGGCCTTCCGTTTAACGGTTTATTTTCTAGCTCGCTTTTAGTATGGGTCACGACCACGACCACGCTGGCCACGTGCACGCCACCCCGCCGGCCGGGGGCCAGTTCAGCACGGCCTTCGCCCTGGGCATTGGCCTGAACCTGGCTTTTGTAGCCGCCGAAATGGTGGGCGGCCTGTGGGCCAACTCCTCGGCCTTGCTTTCCGATGCCGGCCACAACCTGAGCGACGTGCTGAGCCTGGCCCTGGCCTGGGGCGCGGCCTGGCTGGCGGGCCGCCCGGCCACCGGGCGCTACACGTTTGGCTACCGGGGCGCCACCATCCAGGCGGCACTGCTGAATGCGGCGCTGCTCTACGGCGCGCTGGGCTTCATATTGTGGGAAACCATCGACCACCTACGCCACCCCGCGCCCGTCAATGGCGTGGCCGTGATGGGCCTGGCCGGGGCCGGCATCCTGGTCAATGGCTTTACGGCTTGGCTGTTCAGGGCCGGCCAGAAGGGCGATGTGAACGTACGCGGCGCCTACCTGCACATGCTCACCGATGCGGTGGTGAGCCTGGGCGTGGTGGTGGGCGGGGCCGTCACGTACTTCACGCACTGGACCTGGCTCGACCCGCTCATCAGCCTGGGGCTGCTGGCCGTGATTGCGGTAAGCTCGTGGGGCCTGCTGCGCGACACCATCCGGCTGGGCCTGCAAGCCGTGCCCGATGGCATTGAGTTCGAGCAAGTGCAGGCTTTCCTGCTCACGCAGCCCGGCGTGCAGAGCGTGCACGACCTGCACATCTGGAGCCTGAGCAGCGACGGCCACGACACCGCCCTCATGGCCCACCTCGTGCGCCCCGGCGGCGCCGATGCCGCCTGGCTGGCCAGCCTCTCGGCGGGGCTACTGCACGAGTTTCACATTCACCACTCCACGGTGCAGGTCGAGGATGCGCTGCTGCCCGAGGGCTGCCGCAGCGGCTGCGCCGTGCCGGTGGGCGCCCCGGCGCTGGCGGGCAGCCATGCTTAGCACGGCAGAGCGTCATGCCAGGGGCAAAGCATTGCTAAGTACCAAGTTTTAACTTGGTTGCCGCGCAGGTATTTAAAGCGCCGGCCCAACTATTAATGGGCGGCTTCGTTGAAGGGCCAGTCTGTTTTAAAAGACTTTCTTTGATGAAATCCCTCGTTATCTTGGCAGCTTTCGGGCTCGCCAGCTTCGCCGCTACTTCGGCCCACGCCCAAACTACGACCACCGACCAATCCGTTGCTACCCCGCAAACGGTGCAAAATGCCCAATCGACCTACGACCAGCAGCGCGACCAGCGCAAGATGGCCGACCAGTCGGTAGCCGAAAACAAGCGCGACCTGCGGGCCCAGCAAAGCCAGGCCCGCGACCTCAAGCACCAGATGAAGGCCCAGCGCCAGCAGGCCAAGCAGCAAAAGGAGCAGCTCAAGATGGAGCGCCAGAATGCCAAGGCCGCCCGCACCCAAGAAAAGGCCGCCAAATCGCAGATGAAGGCCCAGAAAGAAGCCGAAAAAGCCGCCCGCAAAGGCATGTAAACCAGGCCGCCCGCTCACTCCGGGCGCGCGAACTAGAAAAAGCTCCGGCGTTGGCCGGAGCTTTTTTCGTTTTGCCCGTATGCCTGATTTTACGCTCCCGCTTTCCCCCTCCGCCTCATGGCCGCCCAAAACTCTGCCCGCTACTACCCGCTGCACCACTTTGTACTGCTGCCCCTCACCCTGCTGATGGTGGGCTACACCATCCGGCGCTACGTGGGCGTGGCCGGCGACGACTCGGAGATTGCGCGGCTGTGGTTTTCGCTGGCCGCCGTTACGCTGCTCTTTTTTGCCACGCTCGTGATGTTGCGCCAGCACTACGCCCTCACGCTGCAAGACCGGGTGGCCCGCCTCGAAGTGCGCCAGCGCTATTTTGAGGTGAGCGGCCAGCGCTTTGCCCCGCTCGAAAAGGAATTGACGCTAAAGCAAATCCTGACTTTGCGCCTGGCCGGCGACCAGGAGCTGGCTGCCCTGGCCCAGGCCACGGCCCGCGAAAAGCTCGACCCTAAGGCCATCCTGGCCCGCATCAACGACTATCAGTTTGACGCCATGCGCGTCTGAGTTTTCCAACCCAGAGTGCCTTTTTACGCCTACGCTTATGATTCTTTACAACGTCACCACCAGCCTCGAACCCAGCATTGCCGACGAATGGGTAGCCTACATGCGCGAGCACCACATGGCCGAAGTAGTCGGCACCGGCTGCTTTATCAAGAGCACGCTGCTGCGCCTGCTCAACGAAGAGGACGACGGCGTGACCTACGCCGCGCAGTACTTCAGCATCAGCCTGGAGCAGCTGGAGGCGTACCAGGAGCATTTTGCGCCCGCCCTGCGCCAGGAAATGGACCGGAAATTTGCGGGTAAATACCATTCCTTCCGCACCACGCTCGAAGTAGTTGAGTAGTTAGCGTAATGGGAGTAGTTGAAGTAATGTCGTTCTCGCAGCTAGGACGACATTACTCCAACTACTCCTATTACGCTAACTACTCAATTCACTCCCATTTCAAACAGCGTGAAGCTCCACACGTCGGCCCATTCGGCTATTTGGAGCTGGGTGCTTTTGCCGGCGCCGTGGCCGGCGTTTACGTCGATGCGGATGAGCACGGGAGTAGGACCGGCCTGGCAGGCTTGCAGCTCGGCCGCAAACTTGAAGGAGTGCGCGGGCACCACGCGGTCGTCGTGGTCGGCGGTGGTGATGAGCGTGGCCGGGTAGGCTGTGCCGGGCTGGAGGTTGTGCAAGGGTGAGTAGGCCAGCAGATTATGAAACTGTGCCTCGTCGTCGGAGGTGCCGTACTCGGGCGCCCAGTTCCAGCCGATGGTGAATTTCTGGTACTTGAGCATGTCCATCACGCCCACGGCGGGCAGGGCTACGCGGCACAGCTCGGGCCGCTGCGTCATGATGGTGCCCACGAGCAGGCCACCGTTCGAGCCGCCCGCGATGGCCAGCTTGGCCGGGCTGGTGTAGCCATGGGCGAAGAGCGTTTCGGCCGCCGCCGTAAAGTCGTCGAACACGTTTTGCTTGTGCGGCGTCATGCCCGCCTGGTGCCACGCCTCGCCATATTCGCCCCCCCCGCGCAGGTTCGGGATGGCCAGCACGCCGCCCCGCTCCAGCCACAGCAGCCGCGTAACTGAGAAGCCCGGCGTGAGTGACACGTTGAAGCCGCCGTAGGCGTAGAGGTAGGTCGGGTTTTGCCCATCCAGCGCCAGCCCCTTCTTGTGGGTAATGAACATCGGGATTTGCGTGCCATCCTTGCTCGGGTAAAAAACCTGCGTGGTCACGTAGTCGGCGGGCTGCACATCCACCGTGGGCGCCTTAAACACGGTGCTCACGTTGGCCACCGGGTCGTAGCGATAGATGGTGGTGGGGTAGGTAAACGACGTGAAGGCGTAGTAGAGCACCGCATCGGTGCGCCGCCCGCCAAAACCGCCCGCCGTGCCAATGGCCGGCAAGGCCACATCGTGTCGCCACTCGCCCTGCTCGCTGTACACCCGCACCCGCGAGCTGGCATCGTGCAGGTACGTGGCCAGCAGGCAGCCCGCCGCCTGGCTGATGCCTTCGAGCTTTTCACTGGTTTCGGCAATCACATCCGTCCAGGTGGTGGGCTGGCTGGGATGCACGCGCACCACGCGGTAGTTGGGCGCGTGGTCGTTGGTGTAGAGCAGCAGCTCGTCGCCGAGGTTGCCGATAACGCTCGTATCGTACTCGTAGCTGGGCTGAACGGTCATCCAGGCACCAGCCTGGGCCGGGTCGCGCAGGTCGCGCACCAGCAAGCGGTTGCCATCGGCCAGCCCGTCGGTGAGGCTCAGGCACAGCCAGCGCTCGTCCTCCGTCACGTCGGCAATGCGAAAGCCCAGGGCCATCGCCGGGTTTTCGTACACCAGCTCGTCGGCGCTTTGCGGCGTACCCAGGCGGTGGTAATACACTTTGTGAAACTCGTTTTTACCGGCTAGCGCGGCTTCGCCGGGCCGGGGCGCGTCGTAGGCGCTGTAGTAAAAGCCGGCGCCCGCCCAGGCCACGCCCGATACCTTCACCCAATCCAGGGCATCGGGCAGGGCCTGACGCGTGCGCATGTCGAGCAGCCGGATTTGCTGCCAGTCCGAGCCGCCGCCGCTGGTGGTGTAAGCCAGGTAGCGGTGGTTGGGGCTGAAGTGCAGGCCCATGAGCGCCGTGGTGCCATCCGCCGAAAAGTGGTTGGGGTCGAGCAGCACCTCGGCCGCGTCGAGCGGCTGGCCCACCGGCACCGCGTACACCACGGCCTGGTTTTGCAAGCCATCGTTCTTGCTGAAAATCAGCAGCTCGCCCTCCTGGTGCGGCACACCGTAGCGGGCGTAGTTCCAGAGCTGGGTGAGGCGCTCGCGTAGCGCGGCGCGAAACGGAATCTGGTCGAGATAGGCAAACGTCACCTCGTTTTCGGCCCGCACCCAGGCCGTGGTTTCGGCCGCGTCGGCATCTTCGAGCCAGCGGTAGGGGTCGGGCACTACGGTGCCAAAGTAGGTATCGGGCTGCGGGTCGCGGCGGGCGGCGGGGTAAGTCAAGGCAGGCAAAAAGTAAAGCGGGTTAGGGGCCGGGCGGCACCGAGGGGGCAGCGCGCTCCAGCGTGGGTTGTTCGGTGAGGATGTGCTTATTGGATATGGCGTTGGCGCGCACCGCCTCCCGGTGCTCGGCCGAGCGGGGCGTGGCCACGCGGCAGCCAGCCGCCAGCAGCAGCCCGCCCACCACGCCGGCCCAAAGCCAGGCTGCACGCCTCGTCCTGTTTTGCATCGTCCTTAAAAAGGAAAGAGTATCGCCAGATGTTTCGGGGCTGGCCTACGCGTCGGGGCCGGCGGCGGGCGGGGCGGGGCGCAGCGCCTCGGCCACGCGGCGGGCCACCAGCTCGTCTACCTGCTGGCGCTGGGCGGCCGTCAACTCGTGGGGGCTGCTGGGCGCGGCCCGGCGCAGCTCGCGCAGGGTGCGGCCCAGGCTCAGGCGCAGCAGGCCATACAGCACCAGGCTCAGGATGCTGAAAATCAGCGCCAGCGGGGCGAAAATGCGGTTGAGCAGCGGCTCAGGGGCGGTGGGGGCAGCCAGGGGCGCCGGGGCCGCGCTGGATGGGGCACCGGCTTCGGCGGCTTCGGCCGGGCCGGCGCCGGGGCTGGCTTCGGCATCGGCCTGGGGCGCGGGGGTGGGGTCGGTGGGCGGCAGGCCGGTTTGCACGTAGTCGGTCAGCTTTTTTTCGAGGGCTTGCAGGCCGACTAGGCGCGCGGGGTCGCGTTGCCGGGCCGGCGAGGCCTTCAGCTTGCTGATGATGGCCTTGGTAAGCGCCGCCAGCCGGGCGGGGTTGTCTTTCAAGCCTTTGTAAATCCGGCCTTTGCCTTCCAGCGGCGCATACAGCAGCGAGTAGATGGGCAGGCTATCGGGGCGCAGGCTGGCGGCCAGCGCGTTCAGGTTGCCGCCCTCACAGCGTAGCGTGTGCTGGAGCTGCGGCCGGCCCGCATCGGCGTAGACGTAGCGGGCGGTGGCGCACCAGATTTGCACCTTCGACTCGTCGAGCGAAGGCTGGCCCAGGGGCGTTTGGGCACGGGCGGCGGGGGCAGCCAGCAGCCCGGCGGCCAGCAGCACCAGCCACCGGTAGCCGGCAAGGTGGGTTTTCATATCAGGAAGGCAACGCGCAGATGAAGACCGGAAAGTACAACCCGCCCGGCGCTTGCCCCCGCCACCGCTGGGAGGCCCGCTATCTTTGTGCGCCTTTAGGTAGTCTGTTTATGCATATCGAAGTTCTAAAATCCAAAATTCACCGCGTTAAGGTAACGCAGGCCGAGCTGCACTACGTGGGCAGCATCACCATCGACGAAGACTTGCTCGACGCCGCCAATATGGTGGAAAACGAGAAGGTAACCGTCGTGAACGTCAACAACGGCGAGCGCCTCGAAACCTACACCATTCGGGGCGAGCGCGGCACGGGCATGATTTGCCTCAACGGTCCCGCCGCCCGCAAGGCCGCCGTGGGCGACGTAGTTATCATCATTTCCTACGGCCTGGTCGATTTTCAGGAAGCCCGCGCCCACAAGCCCACCGTCATCTTTCCCGACCAGCACAACCGGGTGCAGTAATAAGTAGTGGGTAATGGGTAATTATTAATACTATTTCTTCTCATTAATAATTGCCCATTACCCACTACTCGTTACTCATTACTCATTAAGCATGAAGCACCTGCTCACCTTTCTGAAATACTCGCTGCTGCTTGGCGTTTCGGGGGCGCTGATGTGGTATGCCGTGCGAGGGCAAGACCTTTCGCGCATCGGACACTACATCCGCACGGCCAATTACTTCTGGCTGGGGCTCACCTGCCTCATCAGCACGCTGGGCTACTTCAGCCGGGCCTACCGCTGGCAGATGCAGCTCAACGCCTCGCGCACGCCGGCCTCGTTCTGGCAAGTGTACCACGCCATGATGGTGGGCTACCTCGCCAACCTGGTGCTGCCGCGCGCGGGCGAGGTCATCCGCTGCTCGGTGCTGCGGCGCACGAGTGGCGTGCCGGTGCAGGTGGCCCTGGGCACCGTCGTGACCGAGCGCGTTATCGACGTGCTGGTGCTGCTGCTGCTGCTGGGCAGCACGCTGCTGCTAGATTTTAATACCTTCTGGGGCTTCTTCAATGACAAGCTGCTGGGCGGCCAGGCCGACTCGATTGCCCGCAACCCGCTGCCGCTGCTCATTGCGGGCGTCATCGGCCTGGTGCTGCTGGCTGGGGCGGGCTACACGGTGTTTCGCAACCTGGAGCGCCTGCGCCAGAACGCGCTGTTCAACAAAGGCGTGGTGTTTGTGAAAGGGCTGCTGGCCGGCGTGTTCAGCGTGCTGAAGCTGGAAAACAAGGGCTTGTTCTTGTTTCACACTTTTTTTACCTGGCTAGTTTATTATCTACTTGATTACCTGGCTTTTTTCTGCTTTCCCGAAACCTACGGGCTCGATATGAAAGCTGGTCTGGCGGTGCTCACCTTCGGGGCCTTCGGAATGGCCGCGCCGGTGGCGGGCGGCATCGGGCCGTTTCACGTGCTGGTGCAGGGCATTTTGCTAGCCTACGGCGTCAGTAAGGAGGCCGGCATTGCCTACGCGCTAGTGGTGCACGGCGCCCAAACGCTGCTGGTGGTGCTGCTGGGCGGCATCAGCTTCGTGGCCGTGGCCGCCGCCGACAAAGGCAACGTCCTCGACGAGGCCGAGGCCCTGGCCCACGAGCCACTCACCACAGAATAATGGTTAATGGTTAATTTACTTCATCCAATGCTTTCGACTTAGCAAAACAACGACTTATTAACCATTGACCGTTACTAAATTAACCATTAAAAACATGACTGCCGATAAGATTTTAACTCCCGCGCAGTTGCCCGCCGTGCTGGCCGCCTGGCGCGCCGCTGGCGAGCGCATTGTTTTTACCAACGGCTGCTTCGACCTGCTGCACCTGGGCCACGTCGATTACCTCGAAAAGGCCCGCGCCCTGGGCGAACGCCTCGTGGTGGGCCTCAATACCGACGCCTCGGTGCGGGTGCTCAAGCCCGGCCGGCCCTTGCAGGATGAAGCCGCCCGCGCCCGCATCCTAGCGGCGCTGGCCTTCGTCGATGCCGTGGTGCTTTTCGGCGAGCCCACGCCGCTTCAGCTTATTGAGCTGGTGCAGCCCGATATTCTGGTGAAGGGCGACGATTATGCGCTTGACGGAATTGTGGGCCATGAACTGGTGTTGGCCCGGGGCGGGCAGGTGCTCACCGTGCCGCTGGTGGCCGGCTACAGCACCTCCAACATTGTCAAGAAAATAGCGGCTGGCCTGGCCCACTAACTGTTACCATTCTGCGCATTGAGCAGGCCGCTTTCGCGCCGCCAGACGTATTTTTATAGCCCCATCCTACCCCACCCCCCCCTACCCTACCCCTACTACTTTGGACATGACGACCTCAGCGGCTATTGCCTCCCCTTTCCAACTCACCGAAGAGCAGCTTGCCGTGCAGGCTGCCGCCCGCGATTTTGCCCAAAATGAATTGTGGGAGGGCGTAATTGAGCGCGACGACCACCAGAAATTCCCCACCGCGCAGGTCAAGCGCATGGGCGAGCTGGGCTTCCTGGGCATGATGGTGAGCCCCGAGTACGGCGGCTCGGGCCTCGACACCATCAGTTACGTGCTGGCGATGGAAGAGATTTCTAAGGTCGATGCCTCATGCTCGGTCATCATGTCGGTGAATAACTCGCTGGTTTGCTGGGGCCTGGAGCAGTACGGCACCGAGGAGCAAAAGCAGAAGTACCTCACCCGCCTCGCCACCGGCGAAATCATCGGCGCCTTTGCCCTCTCCGAGCCCGAAGCCGGCTCCGATGCTACCATGCAGCGCACCACGGCCGAGGATAAAGGCGACCACTACCTACTCAACGGCACCAAGAACTGGATTACCAACGGCTCGACGGCTTCAGTGTATCTGGTTATTGCCCAGACCAATCCGGAGCTGAAGTCGCGCGGCATCAACGTGCTCATCGTGGAGAAAGACACGCCCGGCTTCGTGGTGGGCCCCAAGGAGAACAAGCTCGGCATCCGGGGCTCCGACACCTGCTCGCTCATGTTTACCGACGTGCGGGTGCCCAAGGAAAACCGCATCGGGGCCGATGGCTTCGGCTTCAAGTTTGCCATGCAGGTGCTGGCGGGTGGCCGCATCGGCATTGCGGCCCAGGCGCTAGGCATTGCCTCTGGCTCGCTGGAGCTGAGCATCAAGTACGCCAAGGAGCGCAAGGCTTTCGGCGTGGAGATTGCCAAGCACCAGGCCATCCAGTTTAAGCTGGCCGATATGGCGACCAACGTGGACGCCGCCCGCCTGCTATGCCTGCAAGCCGCCGCCGACAAAGACAACCACGCCGACTATGCTAAAAGCGGGGCGATGGCCAAGCTGTTCGCTTCCAAAGTGGCCATGGACTCGGCCGTGGAAGCCGTGCAGATTCACGGTGGCTACGGCTTCGTGAAGGAGTACCACGTGGAGCGTTTTATGCGCGACGCCAAGATTACCCAGATTTACGAGGGCACTTCGGAGATTCAGAAAATTGTTATTTCCCGCGAGATTCTGAAGTAGTCGTTTCACCTTCAGCAATTGTTCAGACTTGTACAGAACCCAGGCCAAAGCGGCCTGGGTTTTTTATTTACTGAACTTTTTTTAGAATACATTGTAGTAATTAGCTGTAACTTTAGGCACTTTTGCGGGGGCAAAAGGGACTATTTCCTTATAATGAAAACAACATAAATGGAAGACTACAATAAAGTAATAGAATCATTAGGCGTTCGCTACATCAAAGCGAAAAATCTGGTTCTTCGCCAGGCCTTCACCGTGCGCAATGCCTACGACGTTGGCAACAATGTCATTCTGCTGCACCAGGGCCGGATTGTATTTGGCGAAGAAGAGATGGCCGTGGAAGAAGGCGAACTGCTGTTCTTGCCCGGCGGCCGGGCCACCCGCGTCGGCTACGGCCAAAGCGCGGCCAGCCGGGTGATTTCCAATGATGATTTAATTACAAACAAAGACCGTTTTTTCACCTCCAACGACAAGCTCGACTACATCGGCGATGCCGAGGAAAGCCACAGCTTCGTCTCGTTTGAGGCCAAAGTATTCGACTCGGTCAACTTCTTCGCTTCGCTCGATGTGCCGGCTTTCGTTATCAAAGGAAACTCGAAGCTGGCCAACCTGGTCATCAAAATAATTGAGGAGTCGCTGCAAAACCTGCCGGGTCGCGAGCGCCTGATTGGTATCTATACCGAGAATATGGTAGTGGAGGTGGTGCGCTACATTTTACGCAACAACCTGTTTGTGGAGCAACTGGCTACCAACAGCACCTACTTTAAAGACCCACGCCTGATTGACCTATTCAACTTCATCAAGGAGAACCTGAGCGGCGATTTGTCCAATAAAGTGTTGGCTACGGTGGCCAACGTGAGCGAGGATTACGTGGGGCAGTACTTCAAGATGCTGACCAACATCAACCCGCAGGATTACATTGAGTATCAGCGCATGGAGCGCGCCGTGTCACTGTTGCGCACGACCAAGAAAAGCATTCGCGACATTGGGAAAGAGGTAGGCTACAAGGACACTGCTTATTTCTGCCGCCGCTTTAAAATGATGTTTGGCATTCCGGCTGGCAAGATGCGCCGCCGCGAAACTGCCACTAATATATAAGACCACTGCTTGGCGCGGATTGTAACTGATTTCACGAATTTTGCGGACGCTTCGCGCTTAAAGCAGGTATAAATGGAAAGGCCACCTTATGAGGTGGCCTTTTTATGTTTTGGTATTGAAGCTGTTCGTCATACTTCCTGAACAGCTTCAATTGCAAGAATGCGCGGACGTAAGCACCATGCATAAAATTCGTGAAATCAGTTACAATCCGCGCCAAGCAGGGGCCCTTACGGCGGCTACGGCGGCGGCCAGAAAACTGGCGTCGCGCTCGATGTGGTTGCCTATCACCACCATATCGGCCCCGGCGGCGAGGGCAGCGTACACTTTTTCACCGGTGTTGAGACCACCGCCCACGATGAGCGGGGTATCTACGGCGGCGCGAACGGCCCGAATCATGGCTGCCGAAACGGGATTTTGGGCACCACTGCCGCCATCGAGGTACATAAGCCGCAGGCCAAGCTGCTCGCCGGCCATGGCCGTAGCCGCCGCAATGCTAGGCTTGTCGTGGGGCAGCGGCGCGGTGCCGCTGATGTAGGAGGCCGTAGTGGGCCGGCCGCTATCGACCAGCATATAGCCGGTGGGCAAAACTTGCAGCCCGCTTTGACGCAGGCGGGGCGCCGCCACAATATGCTGGCCAATCAGAAAGTCGGGGTTGCGCCCCGAGATGAGCGAAAGCAGCAGGATACCATCGGCGGCCGGGTCAATGTGCAGCGCGTGGCTGGGAAAAAGCAACACTGGCACCTGCGGCGCCTCAGCCTTGAGCAACGCCAAAAGGGCAGCCTGATGCTCCGTTAGCACCAGGCTGCCCCCTACGAGGAAAAAATCAATGGGATGCTGTTGGGCCAGATGCAGCAGTTGGCGCAGGCGCGCCGGCTCAAAATCATCGGGGTCGAGCAGCACGGCCAGGGCTTTGCGCCCGCGCGCCCGCAACCCGGCCAGCGTGTCAAGCAAGCGGCTCGCGGTAGGGGAGGTTGTCGTCGTGGTGGGCGGCGGCAGAGGCATCCTGAGCGGCAGAGGTAGCGGGCCAGGTAGCGGGCGGAACGCCCACGGTGGCCGATGAAGCTGCAAGGTCGGCATTTTTGCCGGTTTCTGCCTCATGCTTGGGCATAATATCCTGCACGGCCTTGGTCACCATCGCCAAAGCCACGGCTGCGGCCTGAGCCACGATAACCCGGCCGGTTTCGCTCTTGGCGAAGGCAAGCAGAGCGGGTAGCAGCACACTGCGCTTGGGCTCAGTAGCCAAAGCTTCCGGCTCTATTTCGTCGTCTTCATCGTCTTCAGCAAAGCTGTTGGTATGCGGCAGTCGGCGGCTGTCGTCGTACGGCCGGGCCTGGTACGAGCTACTAGCGGCGTAAGAATGGACGGGGCCTTCGTCGTCACCGTGGTCTTCGGCAACGTGCAAGGCATCAGGCTCGCCTGCATAATGCGGGGCCGCGTGGGCCGCAAACTCCGAATGCTGGTCGAAATCGCTGTTGTCGGCTTCGCCTTCGTAATCGTCTTCTAGCTGATTGTCGAAATAGAAGCCATCGCCGTCTACCTCATCATCGGCAAATTCCGGGGCGGCGTCGTAGTCGTAGCCCGCATCCTGAAAATCGGTAGCTAGCTCGCTCAACTCCTGGTCATTCTCATCGAAGCCGTCGAAGCCCGCATAGTCCTCAAAGTGCGTGTGGTGCTTCTTGTGCTTATGCTTCTTTTTCTTGGCCTTGCCGCCGCCGAACGCCTTACGTAGCAGCAAAATACTGCCTACAATGCCGGCGCCGATAAGGGCAACTTTACCGGCCTGCACGGTATTCTCCTTTATTTCTTCGACATCACCGCGCAAGGCCCGCTCGTATTCGAGCTTTTTGCGCTCCAGAAAATCTTTTTCGTCTTCAAACAACGGGTTGGTAGGCTCGGTCATGGTCGGTAGGGTTTGCGGAATGGCCAACGGGAGCAGGCAGCGGCCTAGGCGCGCTTGTCAGATTTATAGATGGTGTTGTTCAGCAGCTTATCGGCCACGCCCTGAAACAGTTTTTTATCGACGCCGACGAAGAACAGCACCGCCAGCACGAGGTAGAGGGCGGCCACCAGCCCGAAGCCAGCCGAGGGGCTGTCTAACGCGTCGTTGAGCGCGAAGCCCAAGTACATGGAGCCGAAGATGATGAAGAGGAAGCCCAGCACGCCCAGGGCTACGCCGTGCACGGTACTCACAAAGGCACCTTTCACTTTTTCCTGGGCTTCGAGGCGCACGAGGTCGATACGGGTATCGAGGTAGCCGGTCAGGTTGCTGATGAGGCTGTCGTTGCGCGGCGTTTTGTCGTCGGTCAGGGTGGCCATGAGGGCGGAATTGTTTAGCGGTAAAATGCGGTTAGTAAGCTGAGCCGGCCGCAACAGCTTGGCGGGCTAGGGCGTTCTTTACGCAAAACTTGGGGCCAGGGCTACCTTTTGGACCGGGCTTTGTTTAAATTTTCGGGACGTGAGTCAGAATCATTACCAGGTGCTGGGGGTGCTCCCTTCGGCCCCCGCCGCTGATATCAAGCGGGCCTACCGCCGCCTGGCCACCGAGCTGCACCCCGATAAGCACGGCGGCGACGCCGCCTACGAAGAGCGCTTTAAGGCGGTGGCCGTGGCCTACGGCGTGCTCAGCGACCCTGACCGCCGGGCGCAGTACGATTTTAAGCTGTTGCAGGCCACGCGCCAGGCCGAGCAGATGCAGCGCGCCCAGGCCGAAGCCGCCGCCGGGGGCCCCTCGGTGTACAAGACGCCCGGCACCCCCACCGCCGCGCCACCGCTGCGCACCCGCCCGCCCGCCGGGGCCCGCGAGCGCCACTACCAGCAGCGGGTGCCACGCCAGCGCGTGCGCTTCAACAAGCAGGATTTCTGGCTGGTGGCGGGGCTCACGTTTTTGATTTTCCTGTTCGGTATTTCGGCCAAAATCGTGATGGACCGCGTGCAGGCCAACCTGTATTATGAGGATGGCCGGGCAGCTTTTGCCCGGGGCCAGTGGCCGGAGGCACTGCGCCAGCTCGACCAGGCGCTGGCCCTGCGCGACGACCACCCGGCCGCCCTGCGCCTGCGGGGCCAGCTGCACCAGGATATTGACCACGACCTGCCCGCTGCCCGCGCCGACTACGAGGCCGCCCTGCTGGCTGATGCCAGCCCGCCCCTGCCGGCCGCCGAAACCGCCCGCCTCCTCTACCGCCTGGGTCGCTGCCAGGCGGGCCTGCACCAGCCTACCCAGGCCGAGCTAAGCTACTGCCGCGCCCTGGCCCTCGATACCACCCTGGCCGAAGCCTACCTGGCCCGGGGCGAAAACCGCCTGCTTGACCTGCGCCAGACCCGCCCCGCCCTCGCCGACCTGCGCCAAGGCCACGCCCAGCTGCGGCGCGCCGGCCGCCCCGTGCCCCTTCCCTACCTCCAGGCCGAGGGTGCCGCGCTGGCCCGCCTGGCCCGCTACGCCGAGGCCCGCGCCGTGTACCGCGAGGCGCTGGAGGTACAGCCCGAAGATGGCCGCACGCTCTTTTTATTGGGCCGGCTGGCCCAGCAGGCCGGCGATGCGGCCAGCGGCTGCGAGTTTTTCCGGCGCGGGGCGGCGGCAGGCTATTCGTATGCGGTGCGGGCTGCCGAGGGCTGCCAGTGAGCCAAAGACGGAATTAGTTTTTTTCTTCAATAAATACTTTAGGAAACGTGATGGACAAGGCTATAGCTTTATCTTATACATGTTTTCTTCATCTATTTTATGAAAAATTTTTCCTTTCTCCTCCTGGCTGCTATTGCCTTTGGGAGCTGCAAAAAAGACGATGCTACTACGCCCACCCCGGTATTGCTAACGGCCAAAAGCTGGAAAATCACGGCGCAGACTCTTACCATCACGACTAGTGGCACTACGATTAGTGATAACACACTTGACACCTGCGGTGAGGATGACGTCTATAAGTTTAACACCGACAAAAGCCTAGTGGTGAATGCCGGCGCCAACATGTGCCATACTTCCGACCTGCACGGCACCTGGGCCTTCTCTAACAGTGATGAGACTAAGCTGCGCATCACCTTGCCCCATAGCGCTATCAACGGCGACTTGACCATCAAAGAACTGACGGCCGCTACGCTACACGTGTATGGCACGCAGACCACTAATAATGTTACCTACACGGTAGATGCTACTTACGCTTCCTATTAGGCCCTAGCTACCCCAACTGGAAAGCCCAGCCTATGCCTACAATGGGCAGGCTGGGCTTTTCTAATTTAGGCGGCAGCTAGTACGCTTGTCAGCGCCGTGGCAATGAGCTGGGCGTGGTGCCGCCCGTTCTCGATAAACCACCGGCTGGTGGCCAGGCCGCCGCACACAGTGCCGGCCACGTACACGCCAGGGCGGGCCGTTTCGTGGGTCACCACGTCGAAGATGGGCGGACGGGCATCGTCGGTTTCGTCCAGCGGCAGGGCCAGCATATCGACCAGCAGGGTGTAGTCGGGGCGGTAGCCAGTGAGGGCGTACACGTAATCGGCCTTGATAGTGAGCGGGCCATCGGGCGTGGTCACCTCTACGGTAGTGGGCGTAATGGTGTCGAGGGTAGTATTGAAATACGCCGTGATGCGGCCCTCCTTGATGCGGTTGAGCAGGTCGGGGCGAATCCAGTATTTCACGGCTTCCGCCACTTCGGCGGCGCGCACCACGAGCGTGACGCGGGCGCCGGCGCGGGTGAGCGAGAGCGCCGCCTTGGCCGACGAGTTTTTGGCGCCCACTACCACCACATCTTGGCCGGCGTGGGCGTAGGGCTCCTTGAAATAGTGATTGACGTGCGGCAGGTCTTCGCCGGGAATATTCATCCGGTTGGGCACGTCGAAAAAGCCGGTGGCCACCACTACAGCACGGGCCGCAATTTCGCCCTTGCTGGTTTCGACCACGAAGCTGCCGGCCTGGCCGCGCAGGCCGGTCACGCGCTCGTAGAGGCGCAGGTCGAGGCGCTCGGTGGCGGCCACGCGCTGGTAGTAGTCGAGGGCATCTTCGCGGTGGGGCTTGTAGCTGGCCATTGGGAAGGGGTGGCCGCCGATTTCGAGCAGCTCGGGCGTCGAGAAAAACTCCATCTGGGTGGGGTAGCCCACCAGTGAATTCACGAGCGCACCCTTGTCCACCACGGCCACGGTGAGGCCCTGACGCTGAATTTCGAGGGCGCAGGCCAGGCCCACGGGGCCAGCCCCAATCACGACGGCATCTAATTTTTCAGGTATCATTAGCAGGATAGCAAGTAGCAGCTTTCTGCCTAAACCAACGGCCGGTCGCCAAGTTGGGTTCTAATGCTGAACTTTACGGATAAATCAGCTACGTTTACCGGCCAGCCAGTTGCCTGCTAAATGTTAACTGATACCCGTTAAATGACTACCCAGCGCCACTGCGACCTGTGCGGAGCTACCAGCTTCGAACCCCTGCCCTTCTACTATCTCTTTGACGGCCAGCGCCTGCAAGGCACCCGCTGCCGGACCTGCGACCTGGCTTTTCTGGACCCGCAGCCCACCCCCGCCCAGCTCGAAAAGCTCTACGGCAAAGAGTATTTCACGGACCGCCCCAACTACGACCGCACCGAGAAGGACAAGGCGTTTATCGAGGAAGGCAAGGCGCTGGATTTGAGCCAGGTGAAGGAGGATAAATTTACGCGCTACATGCAGCAGCACTACCCCGGCCGCCGGTTTCGGTACCTGGAGGTGGGCTGCGGCCCCGGCTACACCCTCAAAAGCCTGCAAGCCTGGGCTGGGAAACCCACGGCCTCGAAATAAGCGCCCACGCCGCCGACTATGCCCGCCGCGCGCTGCACCTGCCCGTGGTGACGGGCAACATCGAAACCACCGAGGACTTTCAGGAAAGCCAGTTTGACCTCGCCTACCTCGGCGACGTGCTGGAGCACCTGCTGTCGCCGGCGGCGGCCATCCGCAAGTTTGGCCGCATCCTGGAGCCCGGCGGGCTGCTGGTGCTGGCCCTGCCCAGCGTCACCAACCTGCCGAGTATGCGCCTGGGCTTTGCCGCCTACAAGGCCCTGGGCCGCCAGCGCCGCATGGATATTCCGCCCTATCACCTCTACGAGTTTACGCCGAACACCATCCGTAAGATGCTGGCCAAGAACGGCTTTTCGGTCGTCGATTTGCTGAACCCGGTGAAGGCCCCGGCTAATATCCGCTTGGGCGGCAACGTGGTGGAGCAGGCTACCAAGCTGGGCACCCAATACCCCACCTACTGGCTCAACAAGCTGACGGGCCGGTTTGGCGACCGCATGTTTGTGGTGGCCAAAAACGAGAAAGCGAAGTAGCGCGAAGAGAAACTTCGCGCTACTTCTTGCGCAGCGCTTTGAGCGCGCCGGTGCTCCACAGGGCTAGGCCGATGAGTACGGGCTGGCCAAACAGGCGCGCCAGCCGCTTGCCATCGGTGTCGAGGTTGAAGGCCGAAATGTGATCCGTGTACTGGTGAATATTACCTGGAAAGATAGCCGCGTAGAACGCCGCCAGCCCGATACCCATGCGCACCCGGTTCTTGCCTTTCAGCGCCAGCAGCGCCAGACCCAGGCCGATTTCAACCACGCCCGAAATAAGCACTACGTTGTCTTTATTCATAGGCACGAAGTCAGGCACCTGGGCCTGAAAATCGCGGCGTACAAAGGTGAGGTGGCCGGTGCCGGCTACCACCATGAAGCTGCCGAGTACGCAGCGGGCCACGTTTTGAAGCGGGGTAGTTTTGGGGGCGGGAAGCTGGGCCAGCCAGCGAAGCGTAGGTTCCATAGCCGTGCATACGGCTAGCCGGCCGCCGGGGTGCTGCCGGGCCGCTAGCTCACGGCTATTACGCGCACCGGCTTGCCGTTAAAAACGACTTCCTCCCCGGCCCGCCGGCCGTGCAGGGCCACCGCCAGCGGCGCAGCCGATGACACGGCCATAAACTCCTGCCCCCCGGCCGTAGCCAGCCGCCCCGCGCTGATGCTCACGTAGAACAGCCCCAGACTGGTGCTGGCCAGGGCCCCCAGCCGCACGGTATCGGTGGCCAGCTCGGGGTTTATTTTTTGGAGCGCCCCTAGCAGCAGCTGAGCCTCGTGGAGCTGGGCGGCGTGGCGGTCGCGCTCCTGCTGGGCCATGGCGCGGCCCGTTTCGTACTTGTCGCCGGCGCTGCTCTTGGTTTCGGAGTTGCTCGACTCCTGGGCGGCGGCCATGCCGGCGCGGGCCGCGTCGAGGCGGGCGTGCACGTAGGCCAGGCAGGCGGCGTGGAGGGCGGGTTTAGCAAGTAGGCTCATGGGTACAGTAGGTAGCGAAGACGACGGTTCGCCGTCAAAGGCTACGCTTACGCATCTTTTCCAGTGCTTGCTGGTAAGGAGCAGTCGTTGTTTTAGACTGGCGCGCCAGGTCTATGGCCTGTTGCTGCCGGGCCTCGGCCTCGGCATAGAAGCCGAGCCGGTAGAGCAGGTGGGCCAGCGTATCGTTGTTGTAGGCGGCGGGGTCCAGGTCTACGGAGCGCTTGCTCCAGGTGAGGGCGTGCGAGAGGTAATTTTTATTGCGCGTACCGGTCTGGTAAATAGCCCAGGCCCCGTTATTTAGCTCTTGCAGAAACGAGGCGGGCGGTCCACTTACGCCCACTGGCCGCACGGTACTCACTACCCTTCCTACTGGCGGGTGGCCGGCCGCCCGCTGCCGCGCCGCCGAATCGAGCCGCTGCAACAGCGCCGGCTGCCGCTGCCGATACACCCGAAGCGCCTCCAGCGCTTTTTGCACCGAGTCGGCCGGCAGGTTCAGGTAATACCGCTCATAGTAGGGCACCGCCTGCCGCAGGAAGGACGTGGTATCCTTCACGCTCTGGTAGAAGCTCAACATGTCGCGCTCGTAGGTGCGCGTGCCCTTAGCGTAGTCGTTGGTCCAGGTGCTACGGGCAAAACTGGCCCCTTTCTCGGCCAGGCGGCGGTCATTAGTAGCCGTGGCCTGTGCCATTGTATTCTTGATAATCAAGTTGTTGATGGCCATCCGCCGGGGCAGGGGCAGCACCTGGTAGAGGCTGTCAATCAGCCGCTGGCTCAGGTGCGACAACTGAAAGGCCGGGCTACCCACCACCGGCCCGCTTTCCAGCACAAACAGCACCTCTGCCGGCTGATAAAACGCCTGCGCCGGCAGCTGCCGGGCGTACGCATCCAGCACGGCGGGCTCTACGGGCAGGCGCAAGTCGCGGAGCTTCAGCACGTAGCGCCTCAGTAGGGCTTCGTCGCGGCTACCCCGCCCGAACTCGGCGGCCAGGTAGCCCAGATTCTGGGGGTCTTGCTGGGCCTGCTGGGCGGCGGCAATGTCGCGGAGGTACTGCGCCTCGTTGGTGGTATTACCCAGGCGGCGGTACAGGAGGCTGCCATCGGGGCCAAAGTAGAGGTAGCTCGGGTAGCTCGTCACGTTGTAGCGGCGGCCGGCGGCCCCCGCTTCGGCAGTGCCGAAGGCCAGCTCTTTACTCAAAAACGCCTGATTAAGCTTTTCGACCACCGCCGGCGCGTAGAGGCCCGATTTGCTTCTCTCCGCCCTCAACGTTGCTGGCAGATTGGTGGGCGGCGGGGGCGGCGCCAACAGCAAAAAAACGGGCTTTTTTTGCTGCCTGGCTTTGGCAAATACCTGGCGTAGCGAGTCTTTTTCAAACCTGATAGCCTGCGCCCGCAACGAGCCCAGCGCCCCCCAAAAAACCCCTAAGCATAGTACTGCGTGTTTCATTGGTTATTTGAGGTGCGTACGCGGCAAAGCTAGCCCTGAAAGAAGGGCGCTGGCAACTCGATTTCGCAGCCAGCGCCCCGCTTATCGGCCTAGTGCGCCTTCAGCCAGTTGTCGCCGGTGCCTACTTCCACTTCCAGCGGCACGCCGCGGGGCAGCAGCAGCGCGGTGGTCATCAGCTCGCGGATTTTAGGCGTGATGTAGGCCACTTCCTCGCGCACGGCGTCGAACACTAGTTCGTCGTGCACTTGCAGTATCATCTTGGTGCCCAGCTTCTCGCGCTCCAGCCAGTCGTGGATGTTTATCATGGCCAGCTTGATGATGTCGGCGGCCGTGCCCTGGATGGGGGCATTGATGGCGTTGCGCTCGGTGTAGCCGCGCAGCGTAGCGTTGCGCGAGTTGATGTCGCGCAGGTAGCGGCGGCGCTTGAGCAGCGTTTCGGCGTATTCCAGCTCGCGGGCGCGGTTGATGCTGTCGTCCATGAACTGCTTCACGCTCGGAAACTCCTGG
>Ga0160428_1000540_pt1 | contig 40475 bp, 35 predicted proteins | sample SolpanmetagenomM_FD_108198 | JGI IMG/M metagenome (GOLD analysis project Ga0160428, IMG submission 108198) | Solar panel surface microbial communities from Lawrence Berkeley National Laboratory, California, USA - M | ecosystem: Engineered > Built environment > Solar panel > Unclassified ... | reverse complement strand
TGCCAGGCTGGCTCGCCCACTACAATGAGGTGCATCCGCATCGCGCTCTGGCCTATCGTTCACCCCGCGAGTACATCGCGCAAACCAGCGAGGCCCCGTCAGGCCTTTAGGGGGCAACAACAGGGAGCAGCCCGTCCGCTTTTGAGCGTCGGTTGCGGAAAGCGGTCACCCAGAGCTATGCGCTACGAGACGGGACCTCCCGGTGGCGAAGGCAAATTCTCCCATACGGAGCGGATACCTTCCGAGCAGCGCGAGTAAGGCTTCCTACATTCAAGCTGTCGATCGATTTGGTCGCGCACTGCTTCAAGGGCCTCGCAGGATACGCCCATCTCAGTTTCGAGAAAGATATGCGGTTCTGGGTTTAAGCCATGTGAAATTTTGAGGTACTCGTTTAGCCGCGTCCGAGAAACAGCGGTGCCGTTCCAATATATCGTTCCGCCATGTGTGAGCGCAACCACACTCATGATCGGCTCGATGCCACCAAAGTTGTGGGGCTTTTGCCAATACGATCTCGGGGCCTTGCATGCACGGGGGTCATGTTGCGAGCATGCGACTACGAGCATGGCAGCGATTGCGGCCGGCAACAGCGATAGCAGGATTTTTAAGGTCCCCATCTACCAAGGCTGAATGAAAGGCCGGTTTTAGGCAAGGTGATGCTGTGCACGAACGTCGGACATTGGGCGAAAGCGCATGTCCGCTTGTATGTGGTGAGCGGTCGTAGCGTCTGCGAACCGCAAGCCACAACATCACCGATCCGGCATACAACGCGCCGAGCGCCGTCAGACATAAGAATAACGTGGCTCCTGCGCGGATCGGGAAGAAAGGCACTCCGTAAATCCCGTTGCGAAGCAAAGTGCTCGCAAGGCCCACGATCGAAAGCGCTACCCATGTGCGGACCGGGGCGAGGCGTGCTTTCTGTTCAGCGTTGGTAAGCGGTAGCGGTTTCATTCCGATATAATAGGCCGCTCCCCCGAATGTCCGCAATTGGGCGTAAACGGACATCTACGCTCCTCGGATTACAGCTGTTGAAGTGGCGAAAAATACATCGCGACCGAACGGACCATAATCGGAACAAGCACGGCTATTCCCCAGAATGAGGGTGTCACCCTTACAAAACCGCTCGCTTTGGACTATTCCCGGTATCAGTCGCCAGCCCGACGCACGTCCCTGATCAATCGCCATCCGACAAGATGAGGGAGCCTCTGTGGGAACACCCAGCGGTAATCCCAAAAAACTATAGCAAACTCAATAGCTTGCGAGCAGCAAGTGGCGGAGCTGTCAGTTTAATGCGGACGCGTCTCGGCTTCGTGCATGTGAGTCTTTGAGGCTGTCAGCTTAGCCTACGAGCACCTGCCACTCGGCCAGCGCGGCTGAGCGTCGTTCCTTGTAGGTCTGTCGATCGGTGAGATGGCGCTCCAGGCTGAAGTGGTTGTGTACGTTGGCATGGACGGATGCGAACTTCTGTAAGCTCTTCATCTGTCGGAAGCGGAGCATCGCCCGCTCTCGTCGTCTAAATGGCAGGTGAGAGTTCTCGACCCGGTTGTTCGCCCATCTACCCACCTCCTGCTTTTCCGCATTGCCGAGCTCGTTCATCGCAGCTCGATAGGAACGCAGACCATCCGTGGTGATCGCCTCAGGCGAGCCATGGCGCTTCAGCGTCTTCTTCATGAAAGTGAGCGCAGCCACCTTGTCGCGCGTCCTGGTGACGTAGCTCTCCAGCACCTCGCCTTCGTGGTCCACCGCTCGCCACAGGTAGACCATCTCACCGTTCAACTTCACGTACATTTCGTCGAGGTGCCAGCGCCAGTGGCGAAACCCCCGCATGTGGTTGACGCGCTTCCGGCGGACCTCGCCTGCGAACGCTGGACCAAACCTGTTCCACCACATCCGCACTGTCTCATGGCAGATGTCGATCCCGCGCTCGAACAGCAGATCCTCCACGTTTCGCAGGCTCAGCGGAAAGCGGACGTACATCAGCACCACCATCCGGATCACCTCGGGCGACGAGTTGAAGTAGCGGAACGGACTGGCTGGCTTGCGCGGGCGGGGCATGTCGCCGCCCTACCCTGCCCTCGTTACCAGTCGGTGCATTAGCCCTGACAGAGCCCTCGCAGGTGATGACGGTGCGGATGAGCAGCGCCCGCATCTTGTCATGCGGCGTGCCGTAGCCGCGCTGGTGTCGGCTGGTGGTGGGCCAAGCCATACTCGTTACACCTACTCGAAAGCACGAAGCCGTGCCGGCCTTAGCGGCAGGGGCGCGCAGGCTGGGCGGGCGAGTGGGCATGCTCTGTTCACCTCGCGTCACGATTGGACTCTTCGCGCAATGAAGCGCACGAAGGCCACATGCCCAATACCGTGACCATCTACCGAGATGCCGATGATCGCTGGCCGACCGGTGGGACGATGCGCTTCTGCGCTCGCCAGGGTGGTGAACTTCTCTACGTCGACGTTGACGCTCGAGACTGGCAGCGCTTGGTGGATGAAAGCACCCTTGAAGATGCAATGGTAGCGCTTGAACAGGCAGCCAGCGGCAAAACACGCAAGCCATTCGAGGCCGGAAGCGGGATGCTAATCAAAGTTCACCTGCGATCCGAGGTAAATCACTGACGCGTTGGCTAACTGTATCCGACTATGCGGCGTGCCGTAGCCGCGCTGGTGCCGGCTGATCGTCGGCCATGCCATGTACAGACTCCTAAGCCGCAATTGCGGAACGGTGAGGTGCGCCATTTTGCGGGGGCTAGACTCGACACCAAAATATGAGAATATTCCTGCTTCGTTGACTCGGAGGAGGAAAGACAATGGCTGCGCCGCTAAAGCCCCGTCGTGACTTTTTGGATGCACAGGCTCTCGCAAATCACGTTCCCGAGATCGTCCTCTGCCAAGGCGACTGGTTCACCGGAGCACAGTTAAGGACCAACGTCGGCCAGATATTTCATCAGGACGACGGATGGAACGACAACATCCGTTCGGTGATAGTCGTAAGTGGCATTTGGGACTTGTGGTCAGACAGAGATGAGAAGGGCACTCACCTATCTCTTGGCGTCGGGTATTATGAAGCAGCCAAGCTGCCGGGGATAGCCGGGCAACTCACCCAATTTCAGATGCGGGCCTGGTAGTCCCGCCCAAGCAAGATCCTCGTCTGGCTCAACCGGTGTGACGGCCGCCCTGAGCTACATGGGCATTACCGTGTGAAAGCACGAACTATCTGGACGACGGAAGTGCATTCCATCCGGTCGGTATGCCGGGCAGAGGGACGCTCGGGCGCTAGCCGGTCACATCATGCTCGTCGATGTCAATAACAGCTCTTACGACGAACCTATGGCCACCGGTACAGAAGCACAGGATGAGCGCTTCCGTACCCGGCACATACTCGCTCATCAGATGCCACTTGGTCCTCAAGCCGCCTCATCCATCGTCCGCTTCCGCCATACCGTAGGACAATCGCCCGAGACATACGTCTCTGCGTTGGTGGCGAGGGCAGTCGAAACCAGCTTCTCTCGCATGACCGCTTAAGCGGTAGCCCGGTACTGTCAAACTAACCAGAATCTGGTTCGTTTGTCCCCTCAGGGACGATGAAAGACGCCACCCCGCTTCAGTTCATTGAGAACAAGACCGGACTAAAGGTGGTACGTAAGGAGTACTCCGAAGCTGGAAAAATGACGCCAACCAAGCTGGTTTGTAGCTACCCCGTACGTTTGACAGTGCCATCGGCTGTACTGTGCCTGGGGCCTGCGTGCCTCCTATGCCGCACTGCGACCAGGTGGGGTTCTGGCGGTTTGGTCGGCCTATGACGATGCCTACTTTTTCGAACGTCTTGGCAACGCCGGGTTTCTCGTAGAGGAAGTGAAGGTGAAGGATCCCGGCGGACGCGAGCGGGAGCCATACACTATCTGGCTCGCTCAACGGCCGGATGAGTAAAGCCATCAAACCCGGTCAGCTACCCGTCAGCGGCCAAGCTCTTCCAGCACAACTCGCCCGCAATTTGTTTAACGCGACTCATATAGCGACGACGTCACAGTCCCCACTGAAAGGTAGCGTGGCAAATTCGCATGGAGTGGAGCATCGGCATGTACGCTGAGTTCGCAAATAGCCCTCTGCCACAGAGCAGGTCCAGTTAGACCGAGCAGTAGCCGGCAATAGCTGTTGGACCCTGCCACAGACGTTCCCGAAACGCTGATCGAGAGTCTTAAGGTAAAGGGATTGATCCGCTTCCGTGAAGGCGGCTGGCGCCTGACGCCGCTTGGCCTGTCCTGTACGCCGCACCTCAAATGGTGACGATCGTTTACGTATTCAGCTGACCATATTCTTAATGTTCGCGACGACGTTTGTCGCATCGATTGTCGGACTGAGATGGCACGCTTCGGGTCACCACGGAGACCGGCAGATGATCGCCCCGACTGATGAATATCCGAAGCAGGTTGCGTCCGTCTGATGGCTGCTGACGCGACGTGACCGCGAAAACTGGGTGGATGGTCTCGCCAACGTGGCGTGCGCGGATCGCACGTTCCTCGCGACGGTGATCCCGAAGCCGTTCGCGCTCACCTCCGCAAGCAGCAGGCAGACGGTGATGCCTTTGCCGCGGTCTATGACGCCGAAAGCAGTGGATGGCGGCCCGGTTCAGGACCGCAGTCGGACGTGCATCAGAACCACCAGCCGGAACACCTCAGGCGATGCGTTGAAGTAGCGGAACGGATTAGGTGGAAGTGCTTTCGATCTGCGGCTCATCCGCCGCCGCCAGCGCCGAGCCCGAACACATGCCACGTTGGTCTGACAGAACCAGCTCGACAAACCGCCGCTCTCCGATGGCCCGGTGTATCTGGCGAGCTTCAAGCCGCCGCTTCGCGAGTTGCTTGCGCTGGTTCTTAATCGCCGCGCGAATGATGGCGCTCTCCACCATCAGCCCTGTAAGCGCGCCTTCAGCAGGGCGAGCGCATCGTCGTCGATCATTGAGCAGTTGGATTAGGAAGACGACCGCGTGTCGATAGGGTAGATCAGAGCGGGCCGGTCAATTGGGGAGAACCTCTCGAACCCTGCTGTTAAAGCTAGTTGCTGGCCCGCAATCGGAGCCGCGCCATCATGGTGGCGACGTTCTCAGGCGTCCGATGCAGCGCATCGGCGATAGTTTGCACCGTCTCCGCCGCTCCATGCCGGCCGCGTAGCGAGGTGATGTCTATCTGGGTCCAGCGTTGATGGGCCATCAGCTATTGCGGACCCACCTCGAACGCGTGACCGCGCCCACAACCATTTGATCCTTGAAGATGCGGCGCATCCGCTCGGCGTCGTCTCCGTTCATGAAAACGACGCGCGTACCACCGGACATGATCGTCTCGATCGCGCTGATCAGCGCACCGTGCTCAGCGGCTGCCGCTCTCACTTCCGCTTCGGTGGCGGTGACATTCATGGCACGCGACATAAACTCGCCTCCGGGATCACATAGCGCGGCAGCATGCTCAAGCCGCCGCTGCTACGTAGGGTAGCTCAGATAAAATGCGCTCGACGCGCGCAAGACCTGCATCGCTCGCGATGGCCAGGTCGATCGGCCGCGCCGACAGAGCTGCGTGGTCGCTGTTGAGGAAAGCCTTCACCCGTTCGGGCGTTCGCAAGGCTGTCCAAGCGACGGTAGTCAGCCGAAGCTGCCGAGCTGCTGCCTCGCGTGGCATGACGACGCGCGCGGGACGGAATGCCCGCGTCTTCCTCTGATATATGCTAGGCGTGGCATCGTCGCCGGTCTGCGGGATGACTGGCGCGCTCAACTTACGCGCGAGCCGACCAGAGCAACGCCACCGGTGCCAGCTCGTGACTGAGCAATGCTGGCTGAATATGCTGCGACAAGCCCACGATGAGAAGCACGTGCTTCGACGGACAAGGCTGCAGAGGCTGCGGCTAACGATACCTGATGACGATGGTAGAGGTAGTTCAGATCCATTCGGACACTCCTGGCTGTAAGCGGGAGCGCATGGGTCTCTCAGCCAGTGGCGCCTACGATCGGATGCCAGTGATGGCCTCTAAATAGCGGCCGAGCGCCGAAATTGTAAGTCGGGGCCTCGGCCGATAGCCGCCCGCCGGGAAGGACCCATCCGCAGAGCGACTATTGCTTGATGGTCACCAACCCGACCGGGTTGTCCTTGGTGGACGCATTGGCAGCAATCGTCTTCACCTTCTCTGCCTTAGGTTTGCGGACTTCCTTGTTCGACTTCTGGTGGTTTTTGGCCATCGTCGTTATCCTTCGGGGCGAAGCGCCCGTGACGTCGATACACCGTTCCGCTTGGATCGTTGCATGCCAACGTTGGCTGTCAGCCAAAATGCACCGGTGATTAACTACTTGGTAGGCGGCATCAAGAGCGCTCGATCTCCCTCTTGTTCACGTAAATTTCGAAACGATTTTCGCCGACCACCGGCCCTGACACCGCCCCAAAAAAAAGCGCTAACTCGAACCAATTTCCGGTTAGTCTGACAGTACCTTTGAGATCCATATTCGACTGCCCAACTTCGGCCGTTCGTCCAAATTGCGGAGAAATGAGCGTCGGGTGACCGTTCCCTCACACGCTGCTATCGACACCGCAGCGGCATCGAGATTGTGTTCATTCGCCTCGAGGACTAGAGCCGCATCGCGACCCGCGATGATCGGTGCCCGAACTTTTGCTTGCCGACTGAGCAGGTAGAATGCCCTATCGTGGACGTTCGCGGCTGACCACTTAGGCTCGGCAGCGGCAAACTCGACGGGATTAACACGGGTTTGCTGTACTGGCGATCCCACGTTGCGCGAACGGGCGGAAAGGTACACCACGTGTCATGGTCAGACTGCTCGCCGCCGCCCTCACCCTGCTCCCCGCCGCCGCCGAGGCGCAGATACTCCAGCCCGGCGCTTGGGATGTGACGTCCAAGGTTGTCGACCTGACCGTGCCGGGTGTCCCCGGCTTCCTCGTCCGCATGGCGCGCGGCAAGTCCAAGGCCGAACACAAGCGGCTGTCCGCAGGTCAGGGGGTGGAGGCGCTCCTCGCGCCGGACGTGAAGGCGCGTTGCCGTGTGGACAGTCAGCGCGTCGCGGGAGGCCACTACGCCCAGACGCTCGTTTGCCCGCAGAAGAAGGGCGAGCCCATGCGCATCGTTCGAACCGGCACCTACGACGCGACCGGCTTCGTAGGCCAGGCTAATGTGGCTGGCACCACGTCAAAGGGATTGCTAAGCATCATGCTTGATCAGCGCGCCGCCCGCGTCGGCGGCTAAGGGGTTCGGCTCTTTCACGAAGCTTACTTCACAGCGACACTTGCCGAGGTTCCGCAGGCTCCGCCGCTGCGTTGTCCGAGTAGCTGAAGCAGCTCCGCGAGGGCTGCGCCCTGGATTTCATATCATCGCGGCACGCGTTACTGAGGGAAGTCACCTACGTTGAGCCGCAAAGACGCGCTCCTAATTAGCGGCCAACGGCCCGCAAGGACCCACAAGCAGACGTTCAGGCCCCTTCCCTCACTTCCCAACTTCGGACGCTGGTTCATCTTTGCGAATGACCGATTTTGACGCCCGGCTATCCGCTCGCGAATGTCGTGGTGGGGAGGATTGCGGACAGTCACGTATCGCCAAAATGTAGTTCAATGAGCCTCGTTATAAGATCGTCGTCGAGATTGATTATCGCTTCCGTGACCCCATGATGGCCCTTCGCAACGGATAGTCTGGATAGCCGTCAGCGATAAGGGTCTTCCAATCCCGACAAGATCATGTCCGCGTAAGTACGGCCGATATCTGCCGCGCTGACATCGCTCGTATCGGGCCGGAACCAGCGGTGAGTCCAGCCGATCACACCGAATATGCCATTGGCCACGATCCGTGATGGGCCCACGTTGCGTAGGCTCTTGTCGGCATAACCCTGCTCGATGATCGCAATCATGCTCTGCGTCGTCAGGCGATTGATCTCACGCATGTCGTTCGACCACGCCGAGCGAGAGTCGCTGACATGACCCAGATTCTCGCGGATGTAGATATAGAAGAGCGGGTAGTGGTCGCCATACGACGTCATCAGCGTCGTGATCAGGTCGCGAAGCTTGCGGCGGGGCGAGAGATCGCTCGTTTCGATCTGCTTGGCGATCGCGCAATTGCGCTCGACTACGGTGCGAACCACCTCGTCGAACAGCGCCTCTTTCGAGGAGACATAATAATAGAGCGAGGCACGGTCGACGCCCATCTCCTCAGCGACCGCAGCAATGCTTGCCCGTTCGAACCCCAGGCGATTGAAGACGCGCACCGCGGCTTCCGCGATTTCCTTGCGCTTGGTCTGGTAGGAGGCACTCGAATCAGTACGCGCAGCAGAGCGCCGGCGACCGATGCCGCTCTGTACCTCGGGCTTGCCCTGATCATCTTCGTCCATCGTCGCTCCATGAACCAGCCTGGGCGGTAGATCAAACACCGCCGCCTCATGATCAACACAAGCGTTGACATCGCGCCGGTGAGAGGTGATCCTTCTGATATGAGCGCTTCTACCGAACTGGATCCCACTTTCGCATCCCTGCTCGCCGATCCAAGGGTAACGTTGCGCCCCCCGCCCCCAAGCCTCTCGATGAAGGATTATCGGCAAAGGCTCGACCGGCCGATGGCGGCGGTCGCAGGGCCCGCAATCTGGTCGGTTCGATCCGACGAGACCGAGGCCATCCGACGCCGCATCTTTCGCCCCACTGCGCAAACACACGGAACGATCCTGTTCTTCCACGGCGGTGGCTTCGTTGTTGGATCGCTCGATACCCACGACGCACTGTGTCGCTCACTGGCTGCAGCAAGCGGTGCATCGGTAGTCGCGGTCGAGTATCGACTTGCCCCCGAAGCCACCTTCCCTGCCGCACGCGATGATTGCCGTTCCGCCCTGCAACGGGTGGCGGGCACCGACCCGGGTGGCAACGGGGAGCTGGCGGTATGTGGCGACAGCGCGGGCGGCTATCTTGCTGCCATGACCGCATTGAATGCGGCCCGCGACGGTATCCGCATTGACGCGCTTGGCCTGTTCTATCCCGTGGTCGCCCCGGCGTGCGAGACCGAGTCCTGGCGAACACTGGGGGCCGATCACATGCTGACGCGCGATTGGATGCGGTGGGCATGGGCGTCCTATCTGGGCGATGCCAGTGCGTCGGTGGCCGATGTCGACCTGCTGCGCGCCGATCTTGCCAGCTTGCCGCCGACCCACATCATCACAGCGGCCTTCGACCCCTTGCGTGACGAAGGCGAGGCGCTCGGCGAGGCAATTCGTACCAGCGGCGGGGTGGTGACGATGACGCGCTACGAAGGGATGATCCACGGCTTTGCAAGTCTGCCGATGCTAACGCCGATGGCGGACCGCGCGATAACCGAGATGAGTCGCAGACTTTTCGTCAACAACAGTGTTGACTGAGGAAGAGGCTGTGGGCATATTCCTGTTCTGACCCGTGCCATGCCGCTCCGTCGCGGCGCGACACCAATGAAGATAGAGCCGATGGCCGACAGAATTGGACAGGATGCCCCCCTCTGGCTTGCAGAGGCCATCGCGCAGGCGAACATTCCGACTCTAGCCTGCGTGCTGGTGCAGTTGACCGGGGACCGGAAATGGATGGAGGGCCGGTTCGTGCCGACCCGTACGCGTGGGCTGGACGATAACGACGATGGCGGGCTGACTGGCGCTCTACAGGACGAGATTCGAGCCGCAGCGACGACGGCGTTCGCGGCGTGGTTCGTGGGACGCCCTCCTGCCCTCGCCAATCCGGATGATGCTTTGCTGGTCGAGATGATGAGCGTGTCGTTGGGTGAGACTATCCCCGCGAGCTACGCAGCGATGATCAGGCATGAGCTTCAACTAACCGAGGGACAGCCTGCAATCGACGGCGCCCAGGATATAGCGCCGCCTGCGGGGTTTCGCGCGCTGATCATCGGCGCCGGCATTTCGGGAATGTGCGCCGCGGTACAATTCGCTGCGGCTGGTATCCCTTACACCATCCTCGAGCGGCGACCCGACCTCGGAGGCGTCTGGTTCGAGAACCGCTATCCGGGCGCAGCTTGCGACGTGCCGAGCCACCTCTATTCCTTCTCCTATGCGCCCTATGAATGGTCGCGTTATTTCGCGGGAAGTCGTGAGATTCACGCGTATCTGCAGGATGTCGCCGACCGCTTCGACATCCGCCGCCATATCCGCTTTGGTCTTGAAGTGACCGAGGCGCGCTGGGCTGCAGACGCGGGCGAGTGGCAAGCCGACGTGATCGATGCCGATGGCAATTCGGAAACGCTGACCGCGAGCATGATCCTCAGTGGCGTGGGCGCGTTCAACAAGCCGCGATTGCCCGACATTCCCGGAATGGACCGGTTCGAAGGGCCGAGCGTGCATACCGCACGCTACCCTGAGGACGGGATCGAGCTCGCCGGCAAGAAGGTCGTGCTGGTCGGCAACGGCGCGAGCGCGATGCAAGTCGGGCCGGCAATCGTCGACAGTGTCGTGTCGTTGACGGTGGTAAACCGTACGCCTCAATGGGTCGCGCCGTTCCCGAAGTTCAAGCAGGCGATCCCAGAAGCGTTGCAGCATCTGATGCACACGATGCCGCTGTACCGGCTCTGGTACCGATTGCGACTGAGCTGGGCGTTCAACGACAAGCAGTACGAAGCGTTGCGGCAAGATCCGGACTGGGACGGCCAGGGCAAATCGATCAACGCGATCAACGATTCCCACCGTCGCGGGCTGACCGCTTATATGATGGCGCAACTGGGCGAGCGGCAGGACCTGCTGCCCGACATGATCCCGTCTTACCCTCCGTTCGGCAAGCGCATGCTGCTCGACAATGGCTGGTACCGGATGCTCGCCCAACCGCACGTCAAGTACGTCAACGGCGCAGTGACCGAGGTCCTGCCGCACGCGATCGTGACCAGCGACGGGACGACACATGAGGCGGATGCGATCATCTGGGCGACTGGGTTCGACGTCGTCAACCTGCTGGCACCAATGCGCGTGGTCGGACTCGACGGACGCGACCTGCATGGCGACTGGGATGGCGACGATGCACGCGCGTATCTCGGAACGACGGTGCCGGGCTATCCGAACTTCTTCTGCCTGTACGGACCGAACACGCAATATGGGCACGGCGGAAGCCTGATCTCGGTACTCGAACGGCAGATGCACTACGTCATGTCCTTGCTCCGACAGATGTTCGCAAAAGGGATCGCGACGGTCGATGTGCGGCAGGATGTCCACGACGCGTACAACGTAAAGGTCGACGAGACGCATGCCGGGCTCGTCTGGACCTATCCCGGCGTCGATGGTTATGTCCGCAATTCCAAGGGGCGGATCGTCGTCAACAACCCGTTCCGCATCCTCGACATGTGGCGGATGACCGATATCGCAGATCTGGACGACTACCACGTGACCCGTGACCGGGTGTCGGCATGAGCGTGATGGTCGAACGCCGCGGCGCGGTGCTGGTGATGACGATCGATCGGCCGGCGCAGCGCAATGCGGTCAACCGCGCCGTTTCATTGGCTCTGGCAAAGGCACTCGACACGCTGGATGCGGATCCGACGTTACGCGTGGGGATCGTCACCGGCGCGGGCGGAAACTTCTGTTCGGGGATGGACCTGAAGGCGTTCGTCGACGGCGAACGTCCGGAACTCGAAGGTCGCGGGTTTGCCGGCGTCACCGAAAAACCACCCGAAAAACCACTGATCGCTGCTGTCGAAGGTTATGCGCTGGCGGGAGGATGCGAGTTGGCTCTCGCGTGCGATCTGATCGTCGCAGGCGACACCGCGATGTTCGGGTTGCCGGAGGTCTCGCGTGGGCTGGTCGCGGGATCGGGCGGGCTGGTGCGGCTACGCGAGCGCATCCCGCCAGCGATCGCGCTCGAATATGCGCTGACCGGCGCACGGATGGGCGCCGCCACCGCGCACCGTTGGGGCTTGGTCAACCGGCTCGCGCCGCCTGGCAGTGCGCTTGAAGCGGCGCTGGCACTGGCGAACGAAATCGCAGCGAACGCACCGCTGTCAGTGATCGCGAGCAAGCGCATCATGGCCGCGGCGCCTGACTGGCCACTAGATCAACGGTGGGACCTGCAACGCGACATGGTCGAGACCGTGCTCGCTTCCGCCGATGCACAAGAGGGCGCGCGGGCCTTTGCGGAAAAACGCGCGCCGGTCTGGCGCAGGCAATGATCGACGACTGTGAAAACGCGGCAATGGGCGAGAGGATGTGACGTGACGGACGATATCGCAGTGATCGGCGGCGGCACGATGGGCGTGGGCATCGCCTACGTCGCAGCGTTGGCCGGGCGAAGGGTCCACGTCGTCGAACCAGACGCAGCACGCGCTGCGATTATGGCGCGAACGGTCGAGACGACGCTGGCTGGGGCAGTCTCGCGTGGCAAGTTGGACGCCGGTGCAGCCGAAGCTACCGCCGCCCGCGTCGTTCGGGTTGAGACGGTAGAGGCGCTTCCCAAGGGCCTAACGCTGATCGTCGAATCCGTACCCGAGCGGATGGATCTCAAGCGCGACGTCCTCTCCCGCGCGTCCGCCAGGTCCCCGCAGTTACTCGCCACCAACACCAGCGCGATGTCGATCGACGTGCTGGCCGAAAGCGTACGGGATCCGTCGACGTTCCTAGGGCTGCATTTCTTCAACCCGGTCTGGTCGATCAAGCTTCTCGAGATCGTCGCGGGCGCTGCCACCTCTGCGGACGCGCTCGCGCAGGCCCGCACATTCGGTGAGGCGATCGGCAAGGAGACGATCATGGTGCGCGACGTACCGGGGTTCGCGACCAGCCGGCTCGACTTCGCGGCGTCGCTGGAAGCGATGCGGATGCTTGAGGACGGCGTCGCCAGCGCGGACGATATCGATCGCGCCGCGGTGCTAGCCTATCGCCACCCGGTCGGCCCGTTGCGGCTGAGCGATATCGTCGGCCTCGACGTCCGGCTGGAGGTCGCACGCGCGCTGGAGGCAGCGCACGGGCCACGCTTCGCACCGCCAGCCCTGCTCGCGCAAATGGTCGCCGAGGGCCGGCTTGGCGCAAAATCGGGACGCGGTTTCTTCGACTGGCCCGCCTGACATTTCACAAGATCCACAAGGAACGCACCGCATGTCCGCTCAACCGATGTTCTTCTCCCCTCTGGTCGACACCGCCGATCACCACCGCGAACTGCGCGAAAGCGTCGCCAAGCTGGTCGGCAAGTTCGGCCGCAAATATTATCAGCAATGCGTGAAGAGTGGCGAAGAACCGGTCGAACTCTGGCGTGCGCTGGGCGACGCCGGGTTTCTCGGCGTGCACATCTCGGAAGAGCATGGCGGCAGCGGCGGTGGGATCGGCGACTATAACGTCGTAATCGAGGAGTGTGCTGCGCAGGGGTGCCCGTTGCTTTCGCTGGTCATCAATTCGATCACTGCGCCGATCATCGCTGCGCATGGTTCGGCCGAGATGAAGGCCGAATGGCTGCCGGGCATCGCCAACGGTACCAAGAAGATCTGCTTCGCGATCACCGAGCCGGATGCGGGCTCCAACACGCACAAGGTGAAGACGAGTATCGTGTCCAACGGCGACGGGTTCGTCCTCAACGGCTCCAAATACTGGACGTCGGGAATCGACGTGTCGGATGCGGTGATGATCGTCGCCCGCGATTCGGAGATGGAGACGGGCGACGGGCGCTCGGCACTGTCGCTGTTCCTGCTGCCGACCAGCGCACCGGGGCTCAGCTACCAGCCGATCGATGCCGCGGTGATGACGCCCGAAAAGCAGTTCACGACCTTCTACGACGACATCCAGATCGATGCGTCGATGCTGATCGGCACGCGCGGTGCGGGCCTGAAACAGGTTTTCGTCGGACTGAACCCCGAGCGGGTTGCAGCAGCAGCGATCAACAACGGCATTTCGCGCTTCGCGCTCGACAAGGCGGCACAGTACGCGCGCGATCGCAGCGTATGGAAGACACCGATCGGCCAGCACCAGGGCGTCGCGCACCCCCTCGCTGAGGCGTATATCAACGTCCAGGCGGCGCGCCTGCTCAATGCGCGCGCAGCGCAGCTGTACGACCAGGGCGAAGATGCTGCCGAAGCCGCGAACATGGCAAAGTTCGCCGGCGCCGAGGCGTCGCTGAAGGCGCTCGACCAGGCGATCCAGACGCATGGCGGCAATGGGCTGAGCTACGAATACGGGCTTGCCGACCTGTGGTTCATTGCCCGGCTGCACAAGACTGCGCCCGTCAGTCGCGAGATGATCCTGAACCACGTTGCGCAACACAGCCTTGGCCTGCCGAAAAGCTATTGAGGGGCGAACGATGCAACCGACCCTGCTGACGCTGATGCAGCATTTCGCGGCCGAGACGCCGGACGCGAAGTGCCTCGCGTTTGACGACGAGCTGCTGACGTTCGCGGATCTCGATCGACGCAGTACGCAGCTGGCCAACGTGCTGCGCGGGCGCGGCGTGGGCGGGGGGGACCGGGTGGCGCTGCTGTCGCATGCGGCGTGCGTGTTCTACGAGCTCGCCTACGCATGCGCGAAGATCGGCGCGATCATGATGCCGCTGAACTGGCGACTGGCGGCGGGCGAGATCGCGGCGATCATTGCGGATGGCGAGCCGCGGCTGGTGCTGGTGCAGGATGTGCTGGCCGGTCGCCTAGTCGGCGTAACGGTCGAGACGATCGATCTGACGGCGCTCGATGCGCTGCGCGACGCAGCGTCCGATGCGCTGCCGCAGATCACTGTCAATCCCGATGCGGCTACCCTGCTCCTCTATACGTCGGGGACCACGGGGGTCCCAAAAGGCGTACTGATCAGCCAGACCAACCTGTCTTATGTCGAGCGGATGGCACGCGAGGTATGGGCGTTCACTGCTGACAGCGTCAATCTGGTGGCGATGCCGCTCTTCCATATCGGCGGGATCGGCTACGGCATGATGGCGCTCAGTCAGGGCGGGCATACCGTGCTGCTCGAAAAGCTCGACCCGGCCGGTGTGGCGGCGACGATCGACCGGCACGGGGTGACGCACACATTCTTCGTACCGACGGTGGTGCAAAGGCTGGTCGATCATGTCGACTCAGGCGGCATCGCGCCGCAGGGACTGCAACGCATTCTCTACGGCGCGGCACCGATCGGCGAGCCGTTGCTGCGCCGCGCGATCGCGCTGTTCGGTTGCGAGTTCAGCCATGCCTACGGCGCGACCGAGACAGCTGGGACGGTCATCAGCCTGCCGCCGCACGAGCATGATCCCGATGGCTCGACGCCCGAGCGATTGCGATCGTGCGGCCGGCCATTGCCGTGGGTCGAGCTACAACTGGTTGATCCGGAAACCGAGACTCGCGTCGCACCCGGCGAGGTCGGTGAGGTCAGGATCCGGTCTGGGATGGTGATGATCGGCTATTGGCGCAAACCCGCCGAGACGGCTGCGGCGGTCACGCCCGACGGATGGCTCAGGACTGGCGATGCAGCCTATTGCGACCGCGAAGGGTTCGTCTTCATCCACGATCGCTACAAGGACATGATCGTGTCGGGTGGCGAGAACGTCTATCCGACCGAGATCGAAAACGTCCTCGGCGCGCATCCGGATGTCGGCCAGGTCGCGGTGATCGGCGTGCCTCACCCTAAGTGGGGCGAGACGCCGCGCGCTTACGTAGTGCCGCGGATCGGTGCAGACCCGGATGAGGCGGCGATGATCGCCTACACGCGCGAGCATCTGGCGCATTACAAATGCCCGACGTCGGTTCGCTTCGTCGGTTCACTGCCACAGAACGCGTCGGGGAAGATTCTGAAGAAGGATCTGCGCACGCTCGATCGCGCGCGGTCGGAGATTGCGGCATGACGTTGTCCCCCCAGGCACGCGCACTACGTGGGTTCGCGGTCGATTTCCTGATCTCGCACGATCCGCAAGCTGTCGAATGGGTGATGGACCCAGACTATAAGCTGTCGATCGGTGGACACCTGTTCGAAGGGCGGGACGACCAGTATCTGCCTGCAACTGCGGCGCAACTCGATCAGTTTCCCGGGCTGACGGTAACGGTCCATGACGCCATCCTCGGCGTCGACGGCGTGGCGATGCGCTTTACCGAGCACGGCGCATCGGCGCGCGACGAGGGTCGCGTCGCAGCGTGGCGCGGGATCACGATGTTCCGGTTAGCGAACGAGCGGTTGTCCCATGGCTGGGCAGAGGAGGATTACTTCGCGCGCAAGCGGCAGTTGAAGAGCGGCCTGCCCGACGCCGTTGCCGCCCCTGCCCTTGCACCGTGGGATCAGCCGGTACTGCCACCCGATCTCGCAACCGAGGAAATCGTGCGCGATTGGTTGCCGGGAATATTGGGGACTGCCGCAGTCGAGCCCGTGCTGGTCGACGGACCGAACTTCGCCGCTTTGGTCGAGGTCGGTACGATGACGATCTCGCACATGTTCACCGCCGGACTCCGCGCGGCCGCGCATGTCGAATGCCACGGGCGCTATGCGGGCGGCTTCGTCGACATCGACCGGACGTTGGTCGGCGATCCGGTCATTCTCAGGCTGGCTGCGATGATCGACGTGGCCGACGGCACGGTTTCGCGCGCGCAGGTATCTGGCGACCGGCTCGGACTACATCGTCATCTGCTCGCCCTGCAACGCGAGCGGAAAGGGTAACATGGCCAAGATCATTATCACGTGCGCCGTGACGGGCGGCGCACATACGCCGAGCATGTCGGACGCGCTGCCGATCACCCCCGAGGAAATCGCCAACCAGGCGATCGATGCCGCAGAGGCGGGCGCGGCAATCCTGCATATCCATGCCCGCGTGCCGGAGACGGGACAGCCGACCGGCGACCCGGACGTCTATGCGCGGTTCCTGCCGGTGATCCGCCAGCGTACCGATGCGGTCGTCAACCTGACTACGGGTGGCTCAGCGACGATGCAGCTCGACGATCGGCTAGCGGCGGCGACGCGCTTCAAGCCGGAGATGTGCTCGCTCAACATGGGCAGCATCAATTTTGCGTTCCACGGCGCGGGGCGACGGATCACCGACTGGAAGCACGCGTGGGAGAAGGACTATGTCCTCAATTCCGACGACTATATCTTCCGCAACACCTTCCGCGACATCGACCGGATCATCACGACGATGCGCGAGGGCGGCACCAAGTTCGAGCATGAATGCTACGACGTCGGCCACCTCTACAACCTCGCGTATTTCGTCGATGCGGGGATCGTCGAGCCTCCGTTCTTCATTCAAATGATCTTCGGTATCCTGGGCGGGATAGGTCCCGATCTCGAGAACTTGATGTTCATGAAGGCGACCGCGGACCGGCTGTTCGGGCGCGACTCGTATCAATGGTCGGTGCTGGCGGCAGGCAGGCACCAGATGCCATTCCTGACCCAGGCCGCGCTGATGGGTGGGCATGTCCGCGTCGGGCTAGAGGACAGCCTGTTCATCGAACGCGGAGAACTGGCGGTCTCGAACGCGCAGCAGGTGGCGAAGATTGTCCGTATCCTGCACGAGATGGGGAATGAACCTGCCACGCCAAGCGAGGCGCGCGCGATGCTCGGCCTCAAGGGTGGCGACCGGGTGGAGTTCTGAGCATGGCACGCACGATCATCGACCTGTCGGTATTCCTCGAGAATGACGTGATCTCCGATCCGCCCGGCTACGGCCCGAGTATAGAATATATCGATCACAAGGCGTCGGTTCCGGGGTTGCTCGGCTTCTTTCCGGGTTTGTCAGCGGACGACCTGCCCGACGGCGAAGCCTGGGCGATCGAACGCGTTGCACTTACCACGCACAACGGAACGCACCTCGACGCGCCGTATCACTATGCGTCCACCATGGACGCCAAGACCGGGAATGGCGGCAAGCGCGCGATCACGATCGACGAAGTACCGCTCGATTGGTGTTTCCAGCCCGGTGTTAAACTCGACTTTCGGCATTTCCCCGACGGCTACGTTGCGACCGCTGAGGACGTCGAGGCGGAACTGGCGCGGATCGGACATACACTAGCTCCACTGGAGATCGTGGTCGTCAATACCCGCGCGGGCGCCCGGTTCGGACATGACGATTATGTCGCTTCGGGGTGTGGCATGGGACGCGACGCGACGCTGTACCTGACGGAGCGCGGCGTGCGGGTGACCGGCACCGACGGCTGGAGCTGGGACGCGCCGTTCGTCCACACCGCGGTCGAATATGCAAAGAGCGGTGACGCTGGGTTGATCTGGGAGGGCCACAAGGCCGGGCGCGACATCGGGTACTGCCATATCGAGAAATTGCATAACCTGGAGACCTTGCCAGCGACCGGGTTCACGATCGCCTGCTTCCCCGTAAAGATCCGTGCGGCGTCGGGTGGGTGGACACGCGCGGTGGCGATACTTGATACCTGAAACCCTTGGGTCGCCCGATATCGTCAACGCGCGCGTGGATTATTTGCTTAGAACATACGTGGGCGCACGGCAAAACTGGCCGCTGCAATGGCGCAAATCGTCCAGAATTCTGTCAGAGTCGCTGCCAGTTATTGCATAATTGCGCGTTCGAACGATCCTTCAAATTATCGTCAACGTTTCTGTTGACAGCCAGCGGACAGCGCGACTAGCTTTTGACATGTCGGGAGGGAGTTTCCTTTACCGATCACCACAGCGGCTTCGGCGGACCATCCAAAACTGGAGGCCGGCCGGATAATCATACCGCGACACAGGAGGAGGATGACATGAAGGTGCGTTCGTATCGTTCAGTCCGGATTGGCGCGCTTGCCGCCGTCGGCTCTTCGGCACTGCTCGCGGGGACCGCTTTCGCGCAGGTCGCTCCCGCACAGGGTACGCCGGTCCCTCCCGCCGCCTCGGTCGCCGTCCCGCCAGGCAATCCCACGCCGCTTGAGCAATCGACGGACGCCGCCCCGGTCGCCAGTGACGCAGACATCGTCGTGACCGCGCGTCTTCGGAAGGAAGGCTTGCTCGACGTGCCTGTGGCCGTATCCGTGCTGTCAGCCGCAGAAATCAACAAATACAACGCCACCGACCTGACCAAGATCGGCGAACTCACCCCAACTGTGATCGTCAGCAATTACCGCACGATCGGCGGGGGTTCGATCGCGATCCGCGGAATTAGCTCCCCGCCGACGCAGGTCGGATATGAACAGCCCGTCTCGGTCGCGATCGACGGCATCCAGTCGTCCTCGGGGCGCGTTGCGACACTGGGGTTCTTCGACATCCAGCAGGTCGAGGTGCTGAAAGGCCCGCAGGCACTGTTCTTCGGCAAGAACAGCCCAGCTGGCGTTATCTCGATTACCACCGCAGGACCGACCGATCACTTCGAGGTCGGCGGACGCATCGGCTATGAATTCGTCGCCGACGAAGTGTCGGGCGAAGCGCATGTTTCCGGCCCGATCACCGAGACGCTTGGCGGGCGCGTGGCGATCAAGCACCGCGATGCGAAGGGCTGGCTCTACAACAACGCACAAGTCGCGCCGAACCCGTTCTTTCCGGCGGCGCTGCCCGCGTCGACTGGCACGCTACCCGGCGCACCGGGGCGCCGGGTTGGGGACGACGAGACGATGGGTCGCGTGACGCTTGAATACAGTCCGACCAGTGCATTCTCGGCGAGCGCAAAGCTGTTCGGGCTGATCGCTCATGATCAGGGCGGCGGCTCGTTCTCGCAGAATATCGGTCCGTGCACGGGTGACCGGCCACGGTCGTTCGGGGTCGCCGATCCGTTCGGCGATTGCCGCGCCGACAACCAGACCAGCTTCAGCAACATCGTCCCAGCGATCGCCAACCGCATTCCCGCACTTGGTGGCGACAACCGCTCGCGCGGGCTGAACAAGGCGTACACCGCCTCACTGGTGATGAAATACGATACCGACGACTTCAACCTGTCGTCGCTGACCGGTCGCATCTACAACCGGTATCGCAGCGTATCGGGCCTGACGCACACCGTCGACAACGCGCTGACCACGTACGAAGACACCAGCTACGCCAGCTTCAGCCAGGAATTCCGCCTGCTGACCAAGCTCGATGGGCCGGTCAACTTCCTCGTCGGCGCCTATTACGGCGACACCCGCGACGAACTGTACAACGACACCAATTTTCGCGCCGACATCAGCTACAATCCGCTCAACGACCGGATCGAGACGTACGAGAAGGACGCGTACCTGACCGGCCGCACCTATTCGGTGTTCGGCCAGGCGACGTGGCTGATCGTGCCCAAGCTCGAACTTGCCGCAGGCGCGCGTTACACGTCGGAGAAGAAGAAGACGCGCAACCAGAACCTTTATGGCATAAATTCGGCGCTGGGCCGGTTCAATACTGCCGCAACCGTGTTCGCCAGTTCGACCGACCAGACTCCCGGTATCCTCGCCGGGACGTTCAAGGACGACAACATTTCGCCCGAGGCGACGTTGTCCTACCATCCAGTGGCCAATTCGACGCTGTACGTAGCCTACAAGACCGGTTTCAAATCGGGCGGGTTCGGGATCACCAGCCCGATCCAGACCAACACGACGCTAGCCGACATCGACTTCGATTCGGAGACGGTGAAAGGCTTCGAGGCGGGCGCCAAAGGTGAGCTTTTCGACCGGCGGCTGCGACTGACTGCGTCAGCCTTCGCGTACAACTTTAGCAATCTGCAGGTCACGCAATACGACGCCAGCACGATACGATTCCAGATCAGCAACGCCGGCCAGGTACGCCAGCGTGGTGGTGAGCTTGAGGCCAATTTCGACGCCACACGGATGTTGCGACTGCATGCCGCGGTCGCATATGTGCACAACCGGTTCCGCGATTACACCGGGCAATGCTACGGCTACACGATTCCAGCCGCCGCTGCGCTTACCGCCGCTGCACCGTCCGGATGTTCGTTTGTCACCAACGCGACGGGTACGCGGGTTTTGACCGCGGCAGGGACGCCGATCCTGCAACAGGTGCTCGACGGCCGAGCGCCAGCGCGTTCGCCCGACCTGACCGGCAATGCGGGCTTCGAGCTGACGATCCCGACCGGCAATGATTTCGAAGTCGGGGTGACCGGCGATACCTTCTACAACTCCGCATACTTCGCGAGCGACTCGTTTGCGCCCGCCTCCAAGCAGAACGACTTCTGGCGGTTCAACGCGAGCGCCCGCATCGGGCCGACCGACGGACGGTGGCAGATGTCGCTGATCGGTCGCAATCTGACAAACAAATACTATTTGCTGTTCGCGGGCGATCGTACCGGCGGGACGAGCATTCCACTCACGCAGGGCGAGCAGCGCGGCGTCGTGGCGCGCGGCCGGGAAGTCCTGCTGCAGGCAAGTTTCAAATATTGAACAACGTCGGAGAGACGAGCGTGAAGCCAGTGTATATCGTGTCGGGCGTACGGACCGCGATCGGTGATTTCGGGGGCAGCCTGAAGGATCACGCGCCCGCAGACCTGGGCGCGAGCGTCCTCGCCGAAGCAGTGCGGCGAGCCGGGTTGACGCCCGACGATATCGAGCATGTCGTGATGGGTCAGGTGATCCAGACGATACCGCAGGACGCGTATCTGGCGCGGGTCGCGGCACTCAAGGCCGGTGTTCCAGACCGCGCCCCTGCCCTGACGCTCAACCGGCTCTGCGGATCGGGCCTGCAAGCGATCATCTCGGCCGCGCAGATGATCGCACTCGACGAGGTCGAGATCGCGGCAGCCGGCGGTGCAGAGGTAATGAGCCGGTCGCCTCACCACGTGCCCGCGGTTCGGTTCGGCCAGAAGATGGGCGACGTGCAGATGGTCGATGCGATGATTGCTGTCCTGAGCGACCCGATCGACGGCTATCACATGGGTATCACTGCGGAAAACATCGCGCGCGATCACGACGTCTCGCGGGTCGATCAGGATGCCGCCGCGGTCGAGAGCCACCGGCGGGCAGCGCAAGCGCAATCCGAAGGACGGTTCGACGACCAGATCCTGCCGATCACCGTCAAGCACGGTCGCGGCACGCGCGAATTCGCGGTCGACGAACACGTCCGCGGCGACGTGAATGCCGAGTCGATGGCGAGTTTGCGCCCCGCCTTCCAGAAGGACGGCACGGTGACGGCGGGCAACGCGTCGGGGATCAACGACGGTGCCGCCGCCGTGATTTTAGCATCGGCCTCTGCGGTGGAGGCGCGTGGCCTGACGCCGCTCGGCAAGATTCTCGGCTGGGGTCATGCCGGCGTTGCGCCCAGCCACATGGGGTTGGGACCGATTCAGGCGGTACCCATTGCTCTCGAACGCGCGGGTCTGACACTCGACCAGATCGACGTGATCGAATCCAACGAAGCCTTCGCTGCACAGGCTTGTGCGGTCTCGCGGACTCTCGGGTTCGACCCCGACAAGGTAAATCCAAACGGATCGGGTATATCGCTCGGCCACCCGGTCGGTGCGACGGGGGCTATCCTGACGGTAAAGGCTCTCTACGAACTTGCCCGCAACGGCGGCCGTTACGCTCTCGTGACAATGTGCATAGGCGGGGGGCAGGGTATAGCGATGATCGTCGAACGCGGTTGAGAGGATTCGTGGTCTCCTTGGGGCAGAATCATTCTGTTTTGTGAGCGGCAACGAGCGAACGCTATCGACAACGCAAGATGCGGAAGTGCCGCTAGTTCTGATATGATTGACTTTGGACGCAATCTTTAGCCCCAGCCTCACCATTTCATAAATATTTTGCAACCACTGCGCCTTAATTGGCCCCCGATCTTCACTTGCCTGCCTCCCCGCCGGCGTTATTCTATCGCTATCCTCATTTTAGAGTAGAATGAGCTTTTCAAAGCGGTTGAGAACCTTGTCGCCGATACGTTAGTATCGAAGCTTCGTTTTGACCCACTTGCAGACATTCCAAGTCTGCTTCGCGCTTCCCAAAAGCGGACGTCAGTTCATCCGCCGAGATCGTCCTTATCCCGCTTGGTCACGTACGTAGTTGGTCGGTACATGCTGCTCCTGTCGTGGCAGCTTCAAATCATCTGACCCTCGACCGCGGCAACGCACCGTTCAGGCCATGGCACCGCTTGCGTAAACGTCTTCGCGTGGTATCCTCCAATTATAAGATAATAAGGAGGATGTATGTTAGTCGGTCGTCGCGAATTCGTTGCAAGCGCTGGCGCGCTGACGATGATCCCAGTTGGACAAAGCCTTATGGCCGCGGAAACGACACCGGTCGCTTCTCCGCGTATCCGCGAAAGACTGGCAAACTGGGCATTCTGTCTCGGCCATGCCAGCGATCAGGATCGCGATTTCGGCTTCGGCCGCAATCAGCGCACCTTCGCCAAGGCGGGGGCGGCGACCGCCGATGCCGCTCTCCCCGGGTTTGACGACAGCAATTGGCGGCGGGTTCGTATTCCTCATGACTGGGCGGTCGAGCTACCCTTCGCATCGCCGTCGAGCCCCGCTCCAAAAACGACGGAAGATGCCGTAGCGGCGCACGGGTTCAAGGCGATCGGGCGCAATTTTCCCGCGAACAGCGTCGGTTGGTATCGCACCGCAATTACGGTCAACCCAGACGATCGGAATCGCAGCATTTGGCTGGAGTTCGACGGCGTCTTTCGCGACTGCATCGTCTTCGTGAACGGCTATGTCGTGGCGACCAACGAGAGCGGCTACGTGCCATTCGCGGCTCAACTCGGCGATTTCCTCGACTATGACGGCGGTCCGAACGTCCTGGCGGTGCGGGTCGATGCTTCGCTCGGCGAAGGCTGGTTCTACGAAGGTGCGGGTCTGTACCGCCACGTCGACCTCGTACGGGCGCATCCGGTGCACATACCGCAGTGGGGCAGCTTCGTGCGGAGCGAGGTCGCGCCCGACGGCGCACGCGTTCATGCCTCTTTGGAGGTAACTAATCAGGGCTCTGCGGCTGTCGAGGCAGTTGTGAGGCAGGTGCTGGTGGCGCCCGACGGCCGTACACGTACGCCGCTGCCCGACGCCGCAGTTCGACTGGCCCCAAACGCGCACATCACCACCGAGGCATCTGCAACCCTGTCGTCTCCGGCCTTGTGGTCGGTCGAAACGCCGCTTCTCTATCGACTGATCAGCGATGTTATCGTCGATGGCCGCGTTGTCGATCGCTATGAGACCAGCCTGGGCATCCGCACGATCCACTTCGATGCGGCTCGCGGCTTCCTGCTGAACGGCACCCCGACCAAGTTGCTCGGGACCTGCAATCATCAGGATCATGCTGGTGTGGGTACAGGCATTCCCGATGCACTCCACGCGTGGCGGATCGACCGATTGCAGGAGATGGGTTCTAACTCGTGGCGCAGCGCGCATAATCCGCCGGCGACTGCGCTGCTCGACCTCGCCGATGCGAAGGGCATGATGATGATCGTCGAGGCTCGACGCAACAGCAGCGATCCCACCGCGATGGACGAACTCGACCGCATCGTCCGGCGTGATCGCAACCATCCGTGCATCATCGCATGGTCGCTCGGCAACGAGGAGCCGCATCAGGGGACCGACCGCGGGGCCAGGATCACCCATGCGATGCAAGCGGAGGTCCGGCGGCTCGATCCGACCCGGCCGACCACGTTCGCGCTCGACAACAGCTGGGACAAGGGCGTCGGCAAGGTCGTCGATGTCGTGGGATTCAATTATCGCACCGACCAGATCGAGGCGTTCCATACCGCTCATCCCGACGTGCCGGTCTACGGATCGGAGACCGGCAGTACGGTGTCGACCCGCGGCGCCTATGCCAACGATCCCGCGGCGCATGTCGTGCGTGCATACGACACCGAACACCCGTGGTGGGCGTCGACCGCAGAGGCGTGGTGGACCATTGCGGCAGAGCGGCCCTACATAGCCGGCGGCTTCATCTGGACCGGCTTCGACTACCGCGGCGAACCGACGCCTTATCCGCAATATCCCAGCATCTCGAGCTACTTCGGGGTGCTCGACACCTGTGGCTTCGCCAAGGACAATTTCCATTATTATCGGGCGTGGTGGAGGCCGGATCAGCCAATGGTCCATCTGCTGCCGCACTGGACCTGGCCTGGTCGCGAAGGGCAGCCGATCGAAGTGTGGGTCCACGGGAATTGCCCCGAGGTGGAGTTGCTGCTGGACGGTCGATCGCTCGGTCGCAAACCGATGCCGCGCAATGGGCATCTCGCCTGGATGGTGCCCTATGCAGCCGGCCGGCTGGAGGCCCGTGGCTATCGCGGCAGTAAACGTATCGCTCGCGACATCCGCGAAACAGCCGGTGCGCCCGCCAAGATCGTATTGACGGCAAGTCGCCGTCTACTCGCAGCCGACGGCAACGATGTCGCTGTAATCAAAACGAAGATCGTCGATGCGCGTAACCGACCCGTGCCGGATGCCAACACGTTGCTGCGGTTCACCGTCACGGGTGACGCCGCGGTGATCGGGGTCGGCAACGGCGATCCGACTAGTCTCGAGGCGGATCATGCCAGCGAACGACGGGCCTTCCACGGCTCGGCTCAAGCAATCGTTCGAGTCGGAGCGACGGCCGGCGTGATCGGTGTTCATGCGCGTGCAGACAGCCTTCAGCAGGGCACTGTCGTGTTGTCGGCACAAGCATAAGAATTGACACTTCCCAACTAATCTTATTTATCATACATAATGCATAGAGCCTCCGCTTGAGGGGCGCATCGGGGAGGTTTGTATGAACAAGAAGACGTTTTTCTTGATAGCCGTCAGCGTGGTTGCGGTGGTCAGCGCCAGCCAAGCCAATGCGCAGGCGACCGCGCCTCAAAGCAGTCTCGGCGGCACGACCAGTGCGTCTCCGCTCGCCGGAACCTCAGACTCTCAAACGACGGCAGAGCAGGCACCAGCAGGCGACGACATCGTTGTCACCGGCTTCCGCCAATCGCTGCGCACTGCGATCAACCAGAAGCGCAACGCCGATCGTGTGCAGGAAGTCTTGTCGGCCGAGGACATCGGCAAGCTGCCCGAAGCGAGCATCGCCGAATCGCTGGCTCGCCTGCCTGGCCTCGCCACAAACCGCGACCGCGGCAACGGCACGCAGATTTCGATCCGCGGCCTTGGCCCTCAACTCGTCAACACGCTTCTTAACGGACGCGAGGTCGTATCCTCCGAGCCGAGTCGCAACATCCGCTATGAGCAATATCCCGCCGAGCTTCTGAGTGGCGCATCGGTGTTCAAATCGCCGACTGCAGGTCAGGTCGAAGGCGCAATCGCCGGCCAGGTCGATCTGCGCACAATCCGGCCGCTCGATTACACCGATCGCAAGATCGTCCTGAACCTGCGCGGCATCTACAGCGACCTGGCCAACGACGTCACCGATACCAAGCCGTTCGGCGTCATTGGCAGCGTATCCTACATCGACCAGTTCCTAGACAACAGCCTAGGTGTCGCGATCGGCTATTCGGGGCGGCGTCAGGCGGTCGCAACGCAGCGGACTAATGTTTTTCGCTACACGAACAGCTTTGCCGACCTGAACGGCGATGGTCAGGGCAACGACAACATTCCCTATGGCTACGAAGCGCTGGAGCGCGGCGGGGATGACATCCGCCACGGCGTGCTTGCGGCGGTGCAGTGGAAGCCTGGGGCCGGCAATTTCGAAGTGAACGGCGACTTCTTCTATTCGAAGGTCAAGTTCGACGAGACGCAGCGCGGGTTCCGCGTCGAGGATCTGCCGTTCGGCAACAGCTTCTCCAATGTGACCGTCCGCGATGGCGGCGTCACAGGCATCACCTCGACAAACACCGCCGATTTCGGTCTGAAGACGCGCGTCGTGAACGAATATTATTTCCTGCACGACGACCTATATGCCGGCGGCCTCAACGCCAAATATCGTGCCGGTGCGCTTACGTTCACCGCGGACGGCGGCTATTCACGGACGACGCGCAACGCCCAGTTCCTGACCCTGCGGACACAGCCGATCAATCAGGCGGGCGTCACGACCAGCTTCGCCACACAAAAAGGCCGGCCCGCCAGTTTCGGGTTCAGCTATGATCTCGCAAGCCCAGTGCTGAACCGTATCGCCGATTTCCAGATACCGGAAAATGGCGGAGGGGCACCGATCACGCACGACGAACTCCTGTCCCTGAAGGGGGATGTTGCCTACGAGACCGGTGCCAACGTGCTGAAGTCGATCCAGCTCGGCGTACGCCACACTGATCGTACCAAGGACTATACCCAGCGCACGCAGTTCGGCTTTATCGACACAGCCGCACGCACGACTATTCCGACCAACCTGCTCAACGATCCTGTTCGGTTCGGCGGTGCATTCGCTGGCATTCCGTCGACCGCCTCGATCAGGATCTTCCCAGCGGTGCAGCAGTTGTTCGGTCCCATCGCGCCAACGACGTCCGACTTCGACCGCCGGTCGAGCTGGGCCGTCAACGAAAAGACCTATGCCGGCTATCTGCAGGGCGACCTCGACTTCATGCTCGGCAGTCTTCCCGTCACCGGCAACGTCGGCCTGCGCGTGGTGCGCACCGAAACGGACTCGCGAAGCACTCTGGTTTCACTCGCCGATGGACAGGCGTCGGCGACGCTGACACCGGTAAAGGTCACTAATGGCTTTACCGATTGGCTGCCCAACCTCAACCTGACGTTCAAGCCGACCGACAAGATCCAGGTCCGCCTGGGCGCGAGCCGGGCAATCGCGCGCCCTGCGCTTGACGATCTCAATGCAGGCTATGGCGTCTTCACCTTCGGCGCACCGGCGGCATTCGGCGGCAACCCGCTGCTCGAACCGTTCCGCGCCGACCAACTCGACGCGACGTTCGAATATTATTTCGACCGCGACAGCGCGCTGACCATCTCGGGCTTCTACAAGGACCTCGGCACATACATCGTGCCGCAGATCACGCCGATCACCGTCGCCAATCCGACGCCGGGCGGTCCGCCGCTGACCGGCACGTTCCGCCAACCGGTCAACGGCAGCGGCGGTACGATCAAGGGTTTCGAGGTGCTCTTCCAGAAGGCGTTCACCTTCCTGCCCGGACCCTTCGACGGCCTCGGCGTCTACCTCAACTATTCGTTCACCGACAGCAACATCACCGTGTCGGAGAACGACAATTTCATCGGCCCGATCGGCTTGCCCGGCCTGTCCAAGCACGTCGGCAACGCGACGCTTTACTATTCCAAGGCCGGCTTCGAAGCCCGGATCGCCTATCGCTACCGCAGCCACTACGCCACGTCTCTTGGCGATGCCGATCGCATCCTCAACACGGCCGCGGAAGGCGTGCTCGATTTCCAGACGTCGTACGACTTCGGTGATGGCAGCCTCAAGGGGTTGAAGCTGCTGTTCCAGGCGAGCAATCTCACCGACGAAGCGTTCGAGACCTATTACGGCACCCGCGCACAGCAAGGCCGGTTCGAAAAGTTCGGTCGTCGGTATCTGTTCGGCATCGGGTATGAATTCTGATGGTGCGGCACCTGATCCTCGCCAGCCTGCTGATCGGCACCACCTCCTCGGCCGCTTCACTGCCGTCCAGGCCTGCGAGCGGCCTCTACCTCGGTGCCGATCTGTCCTACGTCAACGAGATGGAGGATTGCGGTGCGATCTACCGATCGGGCGGGAAACCGGTCGATCCGTTCTCGCTACTCGCAAGCAAGGGAGGCAACATCGTCCGAGTTCGCATCTGGAACGATGCAAAATGGACGAAGTACAGCGACCTCGCCGATGTGACGAAGACGATCCGCCGAGCGCGAGCGGCGGGCATGCAAGTGCTGCTCGACTTCCATTATTCGGACGATTGGGCGGACGGCGACAAGCAGAACGTGCCCGCCGCGTGGGCAACGCTGGACACCCCGGCGCAGGCCAAGGCGCTCTATGCCTATACCCGCGATGTGCTCGGCAAGCTTGACGCACAGGGCCTGATGCCGGAAATGGTGCAGGTCGGCAACGAGACCAATCCCGAACTGATGGCCGGACCCAAGAAGCCGATTAACTGGAGCCGCAACGCGACCTTGCTCAATGCCGGCATCAAGGCTGTGCGTGATGCAGGCAAGGTCGCCAGGATTAATCCGCGCGTGATGCTGCACATCGCGCAGCCCGAGAACGTCGAACTCTGGTTCGACGATGCGACGGCTGCGGGAGTGATCGACTATGACGTGATCGGCATAAGCTATTACAAGAAATGGTCGACGCGTTCGATGCCCGAACTGGGCAAGACGATCGCGCGGGCTCGAACCCGCTACAAGGCCGACGTGATCGTCGTGGAAACGGCCTATCCGTTTACCAACGCCAATGCCGACGCGTCACCAAATCTGCTCGGTGCAGATACGGTCATCGCCGGCTATCCAGCAACACCCAAGGGACAGCGCGATTATCTGATCGACCTAACCCAGACGGTGGTTGATGCCGGCGGCATTGGCGCTGTCTACTGGGAGCCGAATTGGGTCTCCACCCGCTGCGGCACGCGATGGGGCAAGGGTTCGAACTGGGAGAACGCCGCCTGGTTCGACTATAAGCGACACGAGGCATTGCCCGCCTTCGATTTCCTGTCTCGCGACTATTCCAGAAAGGCACGATGACCGCGGTGCGGGACGGAGATGGATCGTGACACTCCGCCGCTCTTGTCGCAATGTTGGGGCATGAACACGCCGCAAATCGACCTACAGGGTGACTCCGACAATGGCCGAAATCTGACGCGTTCCCTGCTGGATACGCTCGGCAAGGCGATCGTGACCGGGCGCTATGAGGATCGCCCCTTTCCCACCGAAGCAGAAATCGCCAAAGCCTATGGCGTCAGCCGCTCGGTCACGCGTGAGGCGGTGAAGATGCTGACGGCCAAGGGCATCGTCAGCGCCCGCCCACGCCAGGGTACGGTCGTGCGTCCGGCGGTACACTGGAATTTATTTGATGCCGACGTCCTTCGCTGGCTGCTCGATCGGAAATTCTCGATCGACCTGCTGCGCCACTTCAACCAGCTTCGTATCGGCATCGAACCTGAAGCCGCGGCCCTTGCCGCGCAACTGCATTCCGACGAACAGATGCGGTCCATCAAGGCCGGCCTCGACCGGATGGCGGCAGCCGAAATAGCGCAGGACGATCCACTGGAAGCCGACATAGCTTTCCATGTTGCAATTCTGCGTGCCGCCCAGAACCCCTTTTATGCTCAGTTTGAGCCTGTCGTCGCCACCGCGCTACGCACCTCCATCCGCTTCACCAACCGGATCAAGGGACGTAATGCCAACATTCCCGATCACGCGGCAGTTGCACGGGCGATCGAGGAACGAGACGTGGACGGTGCACGGCGGGCGATGCGGCGCATCATCGGCGATGTGCTAACTCTGATCTCAGATCAGGGAGCCTAGTCAGCGAAGTTCCCTTATTAACTAGACCGCGAATGGCAGAATGGACGGTAAAGGTCGTGGTGCTCAGTATCCCCGCTCAGACGGAAGTGATGCTCTACAGACCCAGTACTGGTCATTCAGCACGCCCTCTTCGCTTCCAACTTTCCGCCGCTCGTTCATCTTGCAACTGGTGCATCGTGCGGGGCAACTAAGGATAGATAGATTTCTGGCTTTGGTGGAGGCTGTGTGAAAACACGAAAGTCCGCACAGTCGCCGCAACAATGATCCAATATCGGCAGGCGCCGAATTCAACCTGTGCGCGAGACGCTCGCTCGTGATTCCGATATTGCTCGTTTCGGATGCGACGAAACGTTTTCACACAGCCTCGGTGGAAAACGGACGTTAGAGCCCGATCCTTCTAGTAGCTTGCTCCATCGACCTTTCGTCGGGGCAGGCTGCCCCAGGCCTCGGGAGCGAACATCCTTAGATTGATGCCCATACGCGGGTAGGCTGGATCTGTCGGGGTCCAGTGAGTTGTGCAGCCACATGCACTGCAATGCCAAAGGTTGAGGGCACAATCACCCTGTCGGTAGGCCACTCCGCCGCCTTCAACGCTCACCAGATCAGGTGTGCAATAATGCCAGATTCCAGCAATGCGCCTGCAAATCGAGCAGTTGCACTCACTCGCCTCGATCGGTGCATCGCGCAGTACGATCTGAATGTGACCGCAATGACAGCTTCCCCGAAGCTCGTTCAAATTGCGCTCCTCCGCGTGCTTTAACTGAGTGTCGCATGCAAGCTGATCGACGGCAATTGAGCGTGAGTAAACATCGACATCGCGGTGGGGCTAATCTCCACCGGGTGCATGACCCAAAGCTGCGTCGTTAGCTTGGCTCCACAGCCTCAGGTGCAAAATCTGCCGTCATGATCCGTTCGATTTTTTCGAGCGCAATGGCTGAAAGGGTGAGCTCATCATCGAGATTACCTGTCCCATCGCCTATGATGAGGTGGAGGCGGGTAAGGTGCTTGAGCCAACGAGACATCACAGACGGCGTGACGTTGGCGGAGTTGCTAACGTCGCGCCCTGTGAGCCGCTGCCCTTTTGCGTCGGCGACGAACAACTCCAATAGGAGGTCCCACGCAGGCTCATGGAAAAGCTCGGCAGGTAGGAAATCTGATCGGCTACGGCGTGTCTTCAGTATGGAATTCGCAGCTAACGCGGCACGATCGTTGACCTGCATCCTGACCTCTCCCGTGGGGGATGATGATGCAGATTAACAAACAGACATTGCAACCTAAAAATCGGATTCAGGATATTTTTCAGCGAGTTGAGCTCGTGCATGCTCAAGAGTGGCAGCGAGCACGTCGTCCTGCTCGCCATCGGCAAACCTGATCAAAGTGTCGAGGTTGTCGAATGCCGCCCGTAGCTGACCTGCTCGATCTACGATTTGCATAGCGCCTCCATAAGGTCCGCGTTGGGCGTAGCAGCTCCCTTGGCGCGCGCTCTAACGAGGATTGCGATCCTCTGTCATCGGCTCCGTCGATGGCCATCATCAGGCGTAAGCCGAAACTCCGTTTCTGGGCGTAAGCGGACGTCCTGCCCTCCTGCGGCGATGACCCACAAGACGACATTCACGCCCTCTTTTACACTGCCTAACTTCGGCCGTTCGTTCACCTCCGCGTTATGATCACTTTTGCCACCTGACTCTGCGGTCTCGAAGGTCGTGTTGTGGCGGGTAACGGGCCTTCACGCGCCGGTTAGCCGCATCTACCAAAGCATGTGGTCGGTAATTACGCCGAACCTGACGAGGAAGCCCAGCGTTGCGCCGATGAAAAGAAGGGCCAGGTACACGGCGATGGCTAGTGTCCGGCTCCGACGGTCCGTCTGGTAACTCATGTTTGATCACCCCGCAGCTAATGCTGCCGCCAAGATGGACGGTCACGCCATTGTCCGCAAACGGCGGGAGCCGAAGGGCGGCTTTTGGCGAGACTACAATCCGTCATGCAAGCAGACGCTCAAAGCATCGGTTCGGATCCCCGGCTCCGTCCGATAGTTCATGTCCACGGCCAGAGGCCAGAGGTAAGTTGGTGCGACGTGCCCCCTCCCTCCGACTGCCAGGCTTTCTCAAAAAGCATCGAGTTTTGGGAATGCCTATTCAACTGCTTCTCGAAGCTCATCAGCCTTGACCAAGACCGTTTCGATGGCATCAAGCGCCCTGCCTGAAAGCGTCAGCAGGTCATCGAGATTGCCATCCCCATCGCCGACAACGAACCCGATTTGGGTAAGATGCATGAGCCAACGGGATAGTACAGTGGGCGGTATGTTGTTTCGATTACTGACGTCGCGTGCCGTGAGACGATGCCCATTCGCATCCGCAACAAACAGTTCCAAAAGCAGATCCCACCCCGGTTCGGCGAACAACTCGCGCGGTAGTATCCCGGACCGTATACGTCGAAATTTCAATATCGTGTCTGCTGTTGCAGCCGCGCGATCCCTCTTCTCCACGTGACGCTCCCGGTTCCAGCCCCCTTATTGCCCGACAGAACGCACAGAAATCAAATCAGTCTTTTGCCAGCTCATACCGCTCGGAAAATTGCACGCGTGCAGCATCCAGCGTGGCGGCAAGAACGAAGTTTCCCTCTTGATCAGCGAACGCGATGAGTTCGTCCAGGCTCCGAGCTAAGGCCTGTAAATCAGCTACTGGTGGCATTTCCCGCATTCGAAATCTCCGTATCCGCCCGCTCGCGCAACGTAGCATACTCTGCCGCCATATTGAGGTGCAGGGCTTTCACCGTGAGGTCAGATGCCAGCGCTGCCATGTCGAGTTCCTGCTGCGCCCGCAGCATGTAATACTCGTCATCCGTGATCGCTCCCATTGTACCCACAAACCGGCCGTATTGGCCTACAACATTGTTTCTGGGTCAAATAAGCTTGTAACGAGACGGCGCGCTATAACCGAGTTTAACCCGCTTGTGCGACACGTAGATTTGGTCTGATGCCGAACCCGATATACCTTGTGAGCGGGCTTTCCCCGTTGCTCGAAACATATCGCTGAAAGGAAAGACACCGGGCAGTGACTGGTGTCGAAACAACCCGGATTTCATACCTTAGCCACTACGAACGTCAGCGAATGCCGTGTCTCATTCTCACACTATAAAACGCGGCCCGCCGTCGCTGCTCACTCATCTCGGCCGGCTCTGAGCGTTTTGGATCGCTGTCATTCGTTTCATGGTCTCGACCACGCGTTCGTAATTCAGTGGCTTGGTCATGAAGACGGCGCGTTCGGGCATCTCTGACTGCGCTGGAGCCGGGCCAGCAGTGATGATGATGATCTCGATTGGCGGCCAGCGCTTGCGGACTGCCGCAGCCAGATTCATCCCATCCATTGCGCCAGGCATGTCAATGTCGGTCAAAACGAGGCGGACATCAGTCCTGATCTCCAGCAGAGCCACAGCATGGCTGGCATCATGAGCTTCCAGAACCTCAAAACCGGCACGCTCAGCCATGTCGATCATGTCCAGCCGCTGCAAAGGCTCGTCCTCGACGATCAGCACGATGGCAGTATGGCCATCGATCCGGGGATCAGTCGTGCTCACGCCTGTTCTACCTCCGCGAGCCGTGCGGAGAATGCAGCTCGTAGACCTTCCTCGTCATAGCGTATGTCAGAACCGCCAGTTCCAACTAGGCCTAGCCGAATGAGCTTTGATCCGAAGCCTTTTCGCGTCGGCGGGGTGACCGCGGGGCCGCCCCGCTCGGACCAATCGAGCGTCAACCGGCACTCATCGCCCTGGCCTTCTATTTGCCATGCAACGTCCACATGCCCGGCAGTGGCGCAAAGGGCTCCGTACTTGATGGCATTGGTGGCAAGTTCGTGGATCAGTAGAGATGTCGATAACGCTGCACGGGCTCCCATCTCAACCGTCGGGCCGTGGACGGTGCAGCGATCGCGTATGCCAGCTCCATCCAGTACCCCGCCCAGAACGTCATTGAGCGTAGCGGCCTTCATGCGACCACTGGTAAGAGCGTCATGACCATGGCCAAGCGCCTGAAGCCGGTGCGCGAAGGCCTCAAGACCTTCGGGCGACGCATCGCCGCGTAACGTCTGGGTCGCGATAGCCTGCACCATCGACAGCGCATTCTTCAACCTGTGCGCTATCTCACCGTTAATCAGTGCCTGCTGTTCGTCCTCACGCCGTCTAGCGTTCGCTGCCTCCAGCCGATCGGCAGCGCTTCGGAGGAAGCCGACATCTTCGTCCGTCCAGTGATATGGCATGTCCTTGTGGACCAGGAGGACGGCAACGGTCCGACCCCGCTCCCGAACGGGTACGATGACGACGGCATGCGCTCGGAGCGAGGTCCAGGCGGTAGCATCGGCTGCTGTCCTAGCGTCAGTCGAGGTATCATCAATGACAAGCACATCGCCGTCGAGAAGCGCGCCTCGCAGTTCGCCATAATCGGAGAACCGATGTTCGCCTTCGATTGAGGGCATGCCTTCGATCGACCACCCGATTTCTATGCGCACGGTCTCGCGGGTATGATCTAACTCCCCGAAGCTAGCTCGAGAAGCCATACCGCTTCGCCGATGAAGCGCGTCGCCTCGACGATCATGGCATCGTCATCGATCCGGTCCCGCAGCACGTCGCCCAAGGCCACCAGGGCTTCGCTGCGGCGGATACCTTTGATGCGCGCGGTAACCTCGTGGAATATTACGGTGAAGTCGTCGTCACCGAGGGATTGCGCCGTACCGTCGTACCAACGCTCGAATGCACCCACCTGACTAGTGAAGTGATACGGTTCGTGTGTCTCGACGACCTGCGCCAGCGCCAGAACCCACTCGTCCTCGATGTCGGGGATCAACTCACGGATCGTGCGCCCGCGTGCGCCGGCCGGATTGATGCCGACGAGATTGCCCCAGGCATCATTAACTTCCTCGTATCGCCAGTCGAAGATCTTTCCGTCCGCATTCCGGATCACGCGGGCGTAGATGAACCCGGTGTCCATCTTCTGATACAGGTCCTGCCAGCGGCGCTCGCTGATCGCCTGCGCCTTTCGTGACGCGTCGCGCGCCTCTAGAGCTGCCTGGAGGTCCAGCGTGTCACGCCTCATCTCCAACAGCGCCACGACTTGCCTTGCCAGCCGCAGAAGGGCGGCCTGCTGATCCACTGTAAGACCGGCCGGGCGAGGCGAGGTATCGATGACGCATAGCGCTCCCACTACCCCGAAGCGGGTCGCAAGGGGCGCGCCCGCATAGAAACGGATCCCGTCGTCGGCGAGAACCAGCGGATTTGACACCGTACGTTCGTCGTTGGTTAGGTCAGGGATGACGATGAGGCTTCGGGCAGCCACGACGTGCTGGCATACGGAGCTGTCGATGTCCGTCTCGCAAGGTTCGAAGCCTATGCGCGCTTTGAACCACTGGCGGTTACCATCCAACAGCGAGACCAGCGCTGTCGGTGTTTCGCATACCTGCGCAGCCAGAGCTGCAATGTCGTCGAAGCTGATCTCGGGTGCTGTGTCCAGTACCTCGTAATGGCTGATTGCCTCCGCGTCGGTCACTGCGCCCTCTCAATTCGCGCGTCGGCGCATTTGGATTACAGCTAGCCGCCAAAAGAGCGAAATTCAAATAGCATACGCCGCTTGGCGGAAGCGCCGGACTTTATCATTGCAGGGTTTGCCCTCTTCATCCGAGGCAATTAAGCCTCAGCGAATGTAGCCTGCCAAGCTATCGGGGTTGTGCCGGACTGACCGCGACATAGGCAGGCAGAGGTTCCGAAAGTTGAAATAGCATGTTTGTGGCAACTCCGCACGTGGCGGATGGTTAGGACATGATGACCCTTTCCACCGTCCCTTACGCCCTCGTCGTTGACGATGATCCTCTCATCATGATGGATACAACCGGCATTCTCGAAGACGCCGGATTCCGGTTCTATGAAGCTATGGATGGAGATGAAGCAAAGCGTATCTTGGCCGCAAATTCAGAAAACATCGTGCTGCTGTTTTCTGACGTAGACATGCCCGGTCAGACAAACGGCTTTGCCTTGGCGCGGCACGTCGCAGAGAACTGGCCGGCGATCGAAATCGTCATCGCCTCCGGTCATGTCCTACCCAAACCGGGGGAAATGCCTGAGAAAGCCACCTTTATTTCAAAGCCTTTTAACAAACAGATGGTACATGGTCATTTGCGCAAAATGCTGCCCGATAGCAAATTACCAGAACCTCTAAAAAGGGCAGTTTAGTGGCGCCATCCACCTTGGTTGAGACGGCGATCGAGACGGGGAGAGCAAAGACCCACAAGTGGACGTTCAAAGGGCCTCGCCCTGTCCTCAGGTTCGGTCGTTCGTTCAGGTCGGTGTCGATTCGGGCGAACTGCGCTACCTGTTCATCTTGCTGCCGGCGTCACGAGGCGGCACCGACGTTCATCACTCGTGATCGCCCAAGAAACTCAGAGGCGTTGTTGCTGCGCGATATCTTCAATGCGATCACGGACACACTGAAGGCACTCGTCGAATTTGATGCCGATCAGAACCTCGTTGCACTCATCTGCGAGTTCGAGTGCTTGCATGGCAGCGTGCTCGATCGACGCAAGGTGCTGCAGGCGCGCTTTTACCTCTGGCATGTCAAAGCCTCCATTGTCTGATCGGGTAATGTAACGTCCCTTGATTGCGGCCCCCCGCGCCTCCTCGTCTTCGCTCGGTTCTCGAGCCACGCCCCTGTTTCGGCACGAAACTCGGATGGCACACGCGTGACGGCAAGGTCAGCCATGTGGCGCAGTGTCTGGCCCTTCAGCACCTCCTTCATCCGCATGTCAGCCTCCAGCATCACCGCGTGAATTGCGCACACCCCAGACGTTGCCCACGTCGGAGGCGTTTCGCTGAACAAGGCGCATGCATGTCGTACATTGCGGCAATCGAAGAGCTGCTTGCGTCCGTCAACGGCAACGACCACGTCGAAGAACGAGATATCTTCGGCCGGCCGCGCCAGCCGGATGCCGCCTCGCACACCCTCGGTAGCGACCACGATGCCGGCTTTATTGAGCTTGGTCATCACGCCGGCCACGAATTTGACAGGTAACGCTCGAAGTGTCGCGAGATCCCTTGAACTGGGCGCCGCGGCAGAATCTGGCAAATCCACCAGATAGAGAAGGCTGTGAAGCGCGTACTCAACTGCTGCACTGATGTGGCTCACGCCTAACTCCCACCGGCCTGGTAGCAGTTATAAGCGAGTACCGGTGAAACGCAAATCCTTCGAGCATCCAGAATGCGCTTGCTCGCAGGAGTAGACCGGCTGCTATAAGCCGCTTCTACCGACGCTGACTTAGGAAGGGCTGCCGGATGCCCGTCGCGCATTGTGTTTCCAGTACGGCAGGGATCATCCTGGATGTGGACCAAGGCTTCTGCCAGCTTCTCCAGCGCGCGCGGCATGAGCTGATTGGCCTTTCGTACAAAGCCATCACTGCTACCGCGGACCTACAGAAAAGCACTGATATGCTGCAAGGTCTCGTTGACAAGGCGGCGCCAACCCACCTCCGCAAGCGCTACCTGCGCCCTAATGGGATTATGGTTGAAGCGGACCTGCTGGTTTCGAAGTTCAATAACGAAGGACGTTTGATCTCGACATTGTCGTGGACGGACGAAGAGCAACGGGCGGCATCCCCCTCTCGGCTGTGGAACGCCGCTCTACAGGTCAAGCACCTCTACGATCTTCGAATTGAGGAGCTGGGTCGTGACCTTTTCAGCGATCACGTCGGGCTCATCCTGGTGCACGCCTATCTGGCGGAGGCTGAAGGCCGGATCGCTAGCGTGTCCGATATTGCGACAAGTATCGGCCTGTCCCGTGATCGGGCGATCCGGTGGCTGAAACTGCTAGTCGAGCGCGGCCTCATCAGCGTGCTGGACGACTCCGTCGAGTCAGTGCAGCTCAGCCATGACGGCGCAGTGAAGCTTGAGCGACTATTCTCCGCCACGCTGCAGCCCGTTACGCTTGATGATCGGATGGCGACACTCACACCGCGTTAATACTCGATTGATCATCTTCTGCACAGTTAGACCCAACAGCGGTCATTTCGACCGCTCTGCCCGCGTCTCAACATCTACCATTCGTTCATCTCGTTCTTCGTGGTCACGTCTAGCCGCGATCAGCTGTAGAACCGATGCCAAGGCCTAGTTAGACGAGCCGCTGTCAGTTCATGCTGGCGATTAGAGGGCATCGTTCATACGGCTGGATCGTTTTTCGCGCCTGCCGAAGAAATCTCTGTATGATCGCCCCATGACGGTCGATCGCGCGCTCTTCGCTACCACTTTCACTACGTTGCCCGACTGGCCGTGCCCGACATGCGGCAAGGGTCACCTCAAGGCAGACAAGGACGCGCTGCTAAATCAGGAAACCGGCCCAAGCAAGGCAGCTCACGAGCATGATGCGTGGGATCCCGAATGGATCGAACGCCGTTTCGCGGCCTTGCTGACGTGCAACTTCGCCAACTGCGGCGATCTCGTCGCCGTTCTTGGTGATGTGTCAATCGTAGAAGAGTTTGGTTACCACTACGAGGGCGAGCCAACGCAGGAATTCAACGAGCGCCTGAAACCACGCAGCCTATCACCCGCGCCTCTCCCCATCCGCCCGCCCGAGGATTCACCTGAGCTGGTCAAGGATGCTCTTCGTGAAGCAGCTGGCTTGATCTGGCAAAGTGCCGAGGGAGCGGCCAATCAGGTTCGTCAGGCGGTCGAACATCTGATGGACGAGCAAGGGGTTATTAAATCGGCCCCGGGCGCCTTCGTCCCGCTCCACAATCGCATCAAGGAGTTCGAGAGCAAAGACCCTAAGAACGCGGAAATACTGTTGGCCGTGAAATGGCTCGGCAATAACGGTAGCCACGCGGGTGGCCTGACACGTGACGACGTGTTCGACGCATTCGATATGGTCGAGCTCGTCCTTGTGAACCTGTACGATACAACCACGGCCACGATCATGGCCAAGGTCAAAGCCATCAACACCCAAAAAGGACCGGTTAAGCCGACACCGTAGAAGGGAGCGGCCCGTCAGCATTACGAACGGCTCGGCCGAGAAAGTTGTGTTCAATGCCCGGGAGCCGCTTTCGTGGCGTTCCCGTTTGTCATGTCCATGATCTGCGTTGAACACGAGCGGCACGACGACCTGCGGCGAGACCGACCCAAGCTACGACATTCGCCGCGACTAGAGCGCTTCCCGGTTTCGGTCTTTCCTTCAGACGGTACTGTCAGACTAACCGGAAGTTGGTTCGAATTAACGTTTGCGGGGCTTTTAGGCGCGATGGTGGTCGAGAACGCGTGCGGAAAATTACGTGAACAAAGAGCGACATCGGACACGCTTGGTGGCGCCCTAACCAGATAGGTAATCAGCAGTGCATTAGGTCTGACAGTGCCCGGGCCAAGGCTAGTTGTTTAGTCCGGTATTTGATGGACTGAATTGACAATAAACCGGTCTGCCTCTGACCGCCAAATCTTGACGATTTATTCGTTGGGCGTGAGATCGCTCAGCGTCTTGAGCCGCCGGGCGAAGTTGTAGGCGGCCCTGAAGTCGGCGGGGTGCGTGCGTGAGCAGCCCCCACCGGGTGGTCCGGGTAGATAGTTAGTGCATTGTCGTCTCCGCCGCCATTGCCGGGCGTAGGTGGAGCGAAGCGGAACCGGAGGCCGGCAATGGCGGTGTCGCCGCTTCCGGTGCAGGTGGGCAATAGCCCAGGCTGCTGTGCGGGCGCACAGTATTGTAGTGGCGCCGCCACGCCTCGATCAGCACTTTAGCCTCGGCGAGGCTGCAGAAGATTTCCCCGTTGAGCAGCTCGTCACGCAGCGAGCCGTTGAAGCTCGCGTTGTAGCCGTTCTCCCAAGGCGAGCCCGGTGCGATGTACAGTGTCTTTACGCCGACCTGCCCAAGCCGTTTCTGAACTGCGGTAGCAATAAACTCGCTGCCGTTTTCCGAGCTGATATGCGCTGGCGGACCCCGTGCGATGAACAGATCGGCAAGCGCTGCCAGCACGTCTTCGTGCCGAAGCTGGCGGGCGACGATCAGTGTGAGACATTCCCTGCTGCCCTCGTCGATGATGGTAAGGATGCGGAATTTGCGCCCGTCGTGCGTTCGCGCATCGACAAATTCGTATGCCCAGACATGCCCTGGATACTCGGGCCGCAGCCGGATGCACGAGCCATCGTTCACACGGCACACCCGTCGCTCAGATACTTCCAGCACCTCTTTCACCTGGTCGATGCACCGCCGACGTCGTGCAGGGCTCAGAAGTTTCCCCGTGCCGCCTCCTGCAGGATCAGCTTGTCCAGCGTCAGGTCCGAGATCGCACGGCGCAGCCGCAGGTTCTCCTTCTCCAGATCCTT
>Ga0160428_1000539_pt1 | contig 40498 bp, 36 predicted proteins | sample SolpanmetagenomM_FD_108198 | JGI IMG/M metagenome (GOLD analysis project Ga0160428, IMG submission 108198) | Solar panel surface microbial communities from Lawrence Berkeley National Laboratory, California, USA - M | ecosystem: Engineered > Built environment > Solar panel > Unclassified ... | reverse complement strand
GCGGCGCCGCCTTCGGCGTAGGCACCGGCCGGGGCCTGGGCTTCTACCGTGCGGTAATCGGCCAAGTCGGTCTGGCCCATAATCTGGGCGTGGCTCTTGCGCACCGTTTTGGGCGTGATGCCGTGCTCCTCGTTGTAAGCCTGTTGGGTGGCGCGGCGGCGGTTTGTCTCGTCAATGGCGCGCTGCATCGAGCCCGTCATGCGGTCGGCGTAGAGGATAACCTTGCCGTTCTCATTGCGCGCCGCGCGGCCCATCGTCTGAATCAGGGAGCGCTGGTCGCGCAGGAAACCCTCCTTATCGGCATCCAGAATGGCTACCAAACTCACCTCCGGCAGGTCAAGGCCCTCGCGCAGCAGATTTACACCAATGAGCACATCGACCTCGCCCAGCCGCAGGCGGCGCAGTATCTCCACCCGGTCCAGCGTCTTCACGTCCGAGTGAATGTATTCGACCTTGATGCCCAGGCGCTCCATGTACTTGCTCAGCTCTTCGGCCATGCGCTTGGTGAGGGTAGTCACGAGCACACGGTCGCCGGCCTTCACGCGCTCGTCTACTTCATCAAGCAGGTCGTCAATCTGATTGATGCTGGGGCGCAGGTCAATGACCGGGTCAAGCAGGCCGGTGGGCCGGATGACCTGCTCCACCACCACGCCGTTGGCCTGGGTTAGCTCGTAGTCGGCGGGCGTGGCGCTCACGTACACCGCCTGCCGGTACATGCTCTCAAACTCGTTGAAGGTCAGCGGCCGGTTATCAAACGCCGAGGGCAGCCGAAAGCCGTACTCGATGAGGGCCGTTTTGCGCGAGCGGTCGCCGCCCCACATGGCCCGGATTTGCGGGATGGTGGCGTGGCTCTCGTCCACGACCAATAGGTAGTCGTCGGAAAAATAATCGAGCAGGCAAAACGGCCGAGAGCCCGGCTCGCGCCGGTCGAAATAGCGCGAGTAGTTCTCGATGCCCGAGCAATAGCCCAACTCGCGTATCATCTCCAGGTCAAACTCGGTGCGCTCCTGAATGCGGCGCGCCTCTACATCGCGGCCTTCCTTCTCGAAGTACTTGTGCTGGGCCACCATATCATCCTGAATCTCGTGGATGGCCGTGTTCAGCGTCTCCTTGCCAGTCACAAACAGGTTGGCCGGGTAGAGCGTCATGTTCTTCTCATCGCTCAGCTTACGGCCGCTCACCGGGTCGATTTTCTGAATCGCCTCAATCTCGTCGCCGAAGAAGAAAATGCGGTAAGCGTAGTCGGCGTAGGCCGGAAACACGTCTACCGTATCGCCCTTCACCCGAAACGAGCCGCGCTTAAACTCCACTTCCGTGCGCGAGTACAGTATCTGCACGAACTGGTAAAGCAAATTATTGCGCGAGTAGCGATGCCCGGGCGCCAGAAAGATGACGTTTTTGCTGAACTCCTCGGGGTTGCCGATGCCGTAGATGCACGATACGGACGCCACTACTACCACATCGCGCCGGCCGCTCAGCAGCGTACTGGTGCAGTGCAGCCGCAGCTTTTCAATTTCCTCATTGATGGCGAGGTCCTTCTCAATAAAAACGTCGGAGCTGGCGATGTACGCCTCCGGCTGGTAGTAGTCGTAGTAGCTGATGTAGTACTCGACGGCATTGTGCGGAAAAAACGCCTTGAACTCGCCGTAGAGCTGGGCGGCCAACGTTTTGTTGTGGCACAGCACGAGGGCGGGCTTGCCGGTTTCGGCAATCACGTTGGCCATCGTAAAGGTTTTGCCCGTGCCGGTAGCCCCGAGCAGTACCTGGGCCGGCTCACCGCCATTCACCCCTTTCACAAGCTCGGCGATGGCGCGGGGCTGGTCGCCGGTGGGTTTAAAATCAGAGGTTAGCTGGTAGGTTGACATGCAGAAGAAGCCGGAAAAAGGCCAATCTTCCTAACCCTAAACGCGGCACCGAGGTTTCTGCGCTTCCGTAAAAAGCGTTGGCGCTCCCCGAAATTAAAAGCCTGCTGTGCGCCGCCGGCCCGCGGGCTTACTGCCTAGCCGGCCCGGTCGGCAGCCAGGGCTGCGGGCGTCAAACTGCCGCCCGCGCTGGCATCTTGCAGAGAGCTTTCAGTAGGCTGCTGCCTGTCAATAGATTGGCTATTGTACTGGTGCGTGATAGCGCGGGCCCCGAAGATGCAGACGCAAGCCAGGGCAGCTAATAGTAAGCGTAAAATAATTGGCATAAGCTTGTGAAGAAAGAGCGAGAAACATAGATTTCACAAAGTTAAGCTGCCGAATTGCAGTTTACGGTAGCTTAGGGGGGCGGCCCAGCTCCAGGCCGGCCTCTAGGCCGAAACTGTAGGGACGCTGCTGATGCAGAAAATCCTGGCTGGGGTCGGAGTTGAGGCTCAGAATACCCAGCTCGGCTACTGGCCCCAGGTTGAGGGCCCACTGGTGGCCGGCCGGCCGGTACTGCATGCCGGCGCCGCCGCGCACGCTGCCCGTGAGGCGGCGGTAGGGCGAATTGGCCGATACCAGCGAGTAGGTGCGCGTGGCTTCGGGGCTGCCGTCTACGTCGCTACGCACGTTGAGCAGCGCCGATACCAGAGCCCCCACCCGGCCGTAGAGCGAGAAGCCCGTTTTGAGCGGGTTGGCGTAGTGCAGCTCGGCGGGCACGCTGGCCGAGCGGTAGCGGTAGGAGGTGCGTTGGGGTGGGCCCGCCCCCGCCTGGGTGTAGGAGAGGTCGGCCACCTGCTCGCCCACAAAGGCCACCGAGCTGGCCGAAGTGGCCGTGTTCTGGGCTAGCTCCAGGCCGGTGCGCAGGCTCCACCGGCTTGCGCCGAGGCGTCGGGCGGCCCAGCCGCTCAGGCGCTGGCCCAGGCCGGCGCGCAGGTTATTGCGGTACTCGACCGCCGCCGTGCGGGTGATGCTGGCTGAGTTGATACCGTAGGAGGCACTGTAGCCCCCGGCCGCCTTCGTAAAGTCGATATTCGGCTGAAACGAGCTGGCGGTGTAAGCCAGGCCATACTGCCAATGGCGGGCCAGAGCGGGCCCGGCAGGTATTTCTACCGGCACGGGGCTCAGGCTGGCCGGCAGGCTGGCGGCCAGCAGGGCCAAGCTGCTGGGCCGGGTGGCGAGGGCTTGCACGTCGGAGTTGGTAGTTGCCAGGGTCTCGGCCAGGGCCGGCAGCTCGGCAGTACCGCCGGCAGGCTGCGCCTCGCTAGCCGAGCGTAGGGTTGCGCCGGCAGCGAAGTACGTGGCAGCCAGCCCGGTCTGGCCCATAACAGCAAAGCGCGCGGGCTGCTGGTGCCTACCCTGGGCTACGCCTGCATAATAAGCAGCCGCTTGTGCCTTATCGGGCGCGTATGAGCCCAGGCCAGCCGTTGCAGCGCCCGTAGTGGTGGTGGAGCTTGCTCCGGGTAGTGTAGCCGTTTGGTCGATAGCAGATTGGTTGGTGAGAGAAGAAAGGAGGGTAGTGGCGCGGTCGCTGCGCTGCTGCGGCCGGGTTGCCCGCTCAAAGCCAGCTGCCGCCAACGTGGAGCCAGCGGCCGCTTGGGCGCGCGCCGCCGGCGCTGCCAGGGTGCCGGGCGCGGTGGCCGGGCGTGAAGCTTGGGCCAGCGAAGGTACCTGCCCCAGCTGGCTGTGCCACCAGCCACCACCGGCCAGCGAAGCCAGCAGCAGGCTGGCCGCAATGGCCCAGCGGTGCACCAGCAAGCGGCGACGGTACTGCTCATTCTGGGCCAGTAGCAAGCTGTTATCCAGCTGCTCCCATACCTGGAAGCGGGGAGGCACGGCCGCCGCCTCGCTTTCCAGCAAGTGGTGGCGAAACAAGTCCTCTAAGCTACCCTTAGGCGGGGTCGATGCATTCATGCTAAAAATAAGTAATTAAGAAGTAGCGGAAGTGCCCAGCCGCGTGAGCTTGTTTTGCAGCACCACCCGTGCCCGTGAATACTGCGACTTGCTGGTGCCTTCCGAAATATCAAGCATTTCGCCGATTTCCTTGTGCGTATACCCCTCAATGGCGTAGAGGTTGAACACCAGCCGGTAGCGCGGCGCCAGCTCCTGCACCACGCGTAGCAGCTCGGCATAGGCATAGTTGCTGAAAGTAAATTCCTCGCTGGCCAGCGTTTCGGGGTAGTCGCCGTCGCTCACGGCTACCAGGGGCGCGTTGCGGCGGTGCTGCCGCAGGGCAGCGTTTATCATGATGCGCCGAATCCAGAATTCCAGCGGGCACTCGCGCCGGAAGCTGGCCAGCGTGCGAAATACCGTCAGAAATCCCTCTTGCAGCACGTCCTCGGCCTCAAACGTCGTCTGGGCGTAGCGCAGGCACACGGCCATCATGCGCGCGGCGTAGCGCTCATAAAGGTGCTTCTGAGCTAGTTGGCGGCCTTGCAGGCAGCCGTCTATAAGCTCCGCTTCGCTCGGGGCAGCCACCGGCCCCGAGCGGCTTACCGTAAAGCCGCTGCTCATCGCCGGTATCTCATCGGGGGCCGAGGCGCGCCAGGAAGCAGCACTCATTGCTGGGGCCGGGTGGGGCCGGGGTAAAATGCTTTTGACATACGGAGCGCTGACTGTCAATTAAATAAATGCCCTGCCAAGTAGGAGTGCGAACGCCTGCCTCTTTCCTGCTTATGTAGAAGCAAAAGGCTGCCCAAGCGTTGCAACTATTTGCTGGCAATTACGTTAGATTGGCTTTAACGTGTTGTCTGGCAAACACTTAAAACGAGTATTTATGAGCTAATTCGAATGATGTTGCTACATTTATTCGCCTTCCTCACGTTTCCTGCCCAGCCAGCTTATCTCAACTTTCAGCCACCCATTTTTATTTTCTTTGCCCGTATGAAAACCCTTGTGCTGTTTTACTCCACTTATGGCCACGTTTGGAAGCTGGCCGAAGCCATTGCCGAAGGCGCCCGCGAAGTTTCTGGTAACGAAGTAGTGGTCAAGCGCGTGCCGGAGACGCTACCCCAGGAAATTCTGGATAAGACGGGCGCCACGGGAGCGCAGCAGGCGTTTGCGCACCTGCCCGTCGCCACGCCGGCCGAGCTTACGGAGTATGACGCCATCATTTTTGGTACGCCCACCCGCTACGGCAACCTCTGCGGCCAGATGCAGGCGTTTATGGATAGTACCGGTGGGCTGTGGGCCACGGGCGCGCTGGTAGGCAAGGTAGGCGGGGCCTTCGTGAGCACCGCCACCCAGCACGGCGGCCAGGAAACGACCCTGCGCGCCTTTCACACCGAGCTGTTGCACCACGGCTTCGTGATTGTGGGCCTGCCCTACGCCTGGCAGGGCCAGATGGGCCACACCGAGGTGACCGGGGGCACGCCCTACGGGGCCAGCACCGTGGCCGGGGGCCAGGGTGAGCGCCAGCCCAGCGCTAATGAGCTGGAAGGCGCCCGCTTCCAAGGTCGTCACACGGCCGAAATAGCCAGTAAGTTGGCGGCCAAGTAAATACAGGCCATATCCCAGGTAACCATGCGGGCCGCTCGTGGTAGATGCTACCAGCACGAGCGGCCCGCACGCTTGCTGTTAAAGACTGGCTAGCTGCCGCTCTGCCACAGCTGCCAGGCAGCTTCGGCTTGCAGTTCCAACATCTCGAAGCCATTTTTGGTGTGCGCGCCAGCCGCTTGCCCACGCTGCAAAAACAGCGTTGCCCGGGGGTTATACACGAGGTCGAATAAGTAATGAGCAGGCGTGAGGGCGGCGTAGGGGAGGGGCGGGCACTCGTGCACGGCCGGGTACGTACCCAGCGGGGTGGTATTGATAAGCAGGTTGTACGTGGCCAGTACCTCAGGGCTAAGGTCCTCGTAAGTGAGATTGCTGGCCGTGGCGGCGCGCGATACAAAGTGGTAGGCAATGCCTAGCTCGCGCAGGGCTACTGCCACCGCCTTGGCAGCCCCGCCGGTGCCCAGGATGAGCGCCCGGCTGGCTGGCCCCACCGGGTAGAAGCGCCGCAGCGACTCGCGAAAGCCGACGTAATCCGTATTGTGGCCCACCAGGATGCCATCGGCGGCAAACTCGATGACGTTGACGGCCCCTACCAGTTCAGCCGACGGCGCCACCCGGGTGAGGTAGGGCCAAACCTGCTCTTTATAAGGAATCGTCACATTGAGCCCGGCCAGGCTAGGCTGGCGCGCCAGCAGCTGCGGCAATTCGGCAATGGTAGCCAGCTCAAACAGCTCGTAGCGGTAGTCAGCCAGCCGTAGCTCGGCAAACTTCTGCGTGAAATAAGCCTGCGAGAAGGAGTGAGCTAAGGAGCGGCCCAGAAGCCCAAAAGTGCGCATAGCTGAATAGAGAAAGGCCGGAGCTATGGAAGGAAAAAGGGGCGGGCCCGGGAGCGCCGCCTAGGCAGCCGTGCCGCGCAACTTGCCCTGCAAAAACTGCCACAGCGGCGGAATGACCGAGAAGAGCACAATGCCATAGATGACGAGCGTGAAGTTGTTCTTCACCCACGGAATGGAGCCCAGAAAATACCCGGCCAGCGTGAGCGATACCACCCACAAAACGGCGCCTACAATGCTGAACGAAGCAAAATGCCGGTAGGTCATGGTGCCCACGCCCGCTACAAACGGCGCAAAAGTGCGCACGATGGGCACGAAGCGCGCCATGATGATGGTTTTGCCGCCGTGCTTGGCGTAGTACGCCTGGGTTTGCTCCAGGTACTTACGCTTGAGAAAGCGGAAATCTTCCCGAAAAACCCGGGGCCCCAGGTAATCGCCGATGGCGTAGTTAAGATTGTCGCCAATGAAGGCGGCCCCAATCAGCAGCGGTATCAAGTAAAAAATGTTGAGTAGTGGCTGCCCGGTTTCGGGATTTGGCTGAGCGGCCAGCGTGCCCGCTACAAACAAAAGGGAGTCGCCGGGCAGAAAGGGAAAAACAATAACCCCGGTCTCTGTGAAAATAATAAGAAAAAGAATAAGGTAAGTAAGGTTACCGTAATCATGCACTACGCTGACCAGGGTCTTATCTAAGTGCAGGATAAGGTCTACAAAATGCTTGAGCAGCTCCATAAGGCAAAGGGGTTGGGCCCACAAAGAAAGCGAGGGTGGTACGAAGATTGTTGACCGGCCCCCAACGCAAGTCAGGCAAGCCTCGTTAAAGTGCCGATGAAAACTCTACTCTCATGATTGTGTACAAAGGGGGCGACTGGTGGCAGGCACTCCGTCACTTTCACACCTCGTCCGTCATTCGCCAGTTGTTGGTGCGCGTGAGCCTGGTGGGTTTGTACGATGCGGCCATAGCTATTTGGGGGTTGGAGTTTCACCACCATATGCTCAATATCAGCAGGGAGTATTTCTCCTTCCTAGGCATTCTGCTGAGTCTGCTCCTTGTGTTTCGGACCAATACGGCCTACGACCGCTACTACGAAGGCCGCCGTGTATGGGGCGAACTGGTGTCACAGTGCCGGGGCCTAGCTATTGAGTGCAACGCCGTGCTGCCCCGCGACGCCACTGCCAGCCGCCGCTACTTCGCGGCCCTCATCTCCAACTTCCCCTTCGCGCTCAAAGGCTCTTTGCGCAACGAGATGAAGTTTGAGCAGATGGAAGCGACGCCCGACATTATGGAGCGCCTGCGCACGGCCGAAAACGTGGCGGCTACTATCATTGCTGTGTTGCAGGAGAGCGTGGAGCAGTTGCGTCAGGTCGAAATTATTCGCGACACGCACTTGCTCACCTTCAAGCCCCACTTCCTCAATATGATGTCGGTGAGTGGCACCTGTGAGCGCATAAAGGCTACTCCCATCCCGTTTTCTTACACTTTTTTCATCAAGGCGTACATTCTGACGTTCATCAGTGTTATGCCGTTTGTGCTGCTATCCACTTCGGGATATTTTATGATTCCCATTACCATGTTTGGGGCCTACGCCTTACTAGGATTGGAAATGATTGGCGAAGAGATAGAAAATCCCTTTGGCCTGGATTCCAATGACTTGCCTATTACGCAGCTCTCCAATCGCATTCGGGTGAGCGTGCACGATATTTTGCGCGTTGAACTATCGGACCGCAAGAAGGCGTTGGCGGCAGCGCCATACAGCGTGGTCCATTAGCATTTTTTTTAGACCGGGATAACGGGTACCCAACGGCACCAAGTGCTGCCGTCTGGCCGTGACTTTCAAGCATTCTTGGGGCTGCCTGGTACCGCTTGTCCCGGCCTGAAAATGTGCTTATTGGGTGTTTTTTTTCGATTTTTATTATTGGTCATTTTTTTTCTCGAAACGACAAACTGAAACAGACTGCCTGCGTACAAGGCCCAACCTACGCTGATAAGCGTGCCCGATAAAGATTCATAACCTCTTAATTCTCACCAATGCATACTCTTACTTTGGAAAAAAAACCAAGCCCCGGCTGGTTTTCCTGGCAGCGGATATTGCCACTTTTTGCCTTAATCGTCGGGCTGGGTTCAGCCCAGGCCGTGCAGGCCCAGAACGTATCGTCGACCTACTACAACGATGGTATTGTGCTGACCAGCCAAGCCTCGGGTAGCACTACGGTTGATGCTAACCATAATTACGCCGGTTTGGCCACCGAAAGCCCTTATACCGGCTATGATAAGCTGGGTAAGGGTACGCCCTCTCCTAATCTGGGTACGTTTGACCTGACTGCCAGCAGCCAGCTTGTGCTGAACGGTGGCTCTATCGAGGCTGACCCCCCTGCTACTAACACCAAAACGGGCGTTACATATTCGATTACGGCCGCCCGCTTGCAGTACCGGGTGTATCTCCAAGGCTCGACGGCCCCGGCCTACTCGCCGGTAACACTGCCGCGCAATGGTACCCTGAACGGTAGCCAGTTTTACTCCACCAATTCGGCCAATGTGAACCTACTATCTGGCCTTACGGCCGGTGGCAATTACATTCTGGAAGTAGTGTTTCAGACGGACACCCAAGGCTCTAATGGTAGTGCCAACACAGACCAAGACCCCGTTACTTCGTCGTACCAAGCGTTGTTTACCCTGAAAGGCACGACGCCTCCTGCTTTCGTAAGCGGTAGTCCGAGCACTATCCTGATTGCTGCCAATGGTGGCAGCGATGTTTCTTACACTACCACGGCTTTCAACGGTCAAAACCTCGGCGCTTTCGACGTAAACACGGGTCGGCTGCTTTTGGATGGTGGCACTGCTACGACGACGGAAAACGGCACGAACAATATCACCGACGTTTCGCTCTACTACCGCACGCACTCGACTACGACCGCTGGTGGTGGCTTTAGCTTCATCTCACTTGCTCAAACCGGCGTTGTAACAAACGCTGATGGTACCCGCACCCGGAGCTTCTCATCGACCGCTGCCGCTCAAAACTTGCTGCGGAATATTAGCACAAATAACTCCTACAATGTAGATGTTTATTTGGTGGCGAGCTATAGCAATGGCAGCAATAACTTCGTTGTTCGGGACGACAATAATGGCAATAACTACGTAGCTACTTTCTCGGTAACGGGTACGCCTATCGTAACCACGGTATGGACTGGAGGATTTAACGATAACTGGTTCGATGCCCGCAACTGGGATACGGGTGTGCCCAATGCCAACACGAATGCTCGCATCCCTGACTTCCCTAGTGGCAGCAAGGTCAACTACCCTAATATCTATAGCGGTGTAGTGAAGCCTGCCACTCCGGCTACGACTGTAAATAACCCGGATGGTACAGTTGATAATGTCCCAGCCTCGCCTGGCTATGACAATACGAACAGCGGCAATGCTCAAACGCGTGACTTAACTATGAACGGCTCTACCCAATTGCAGCGTAGCATTCTACGCCTGATTCAGGGCCGCCTTGATGTATTTGGTGATTTTAACAATCCCCAAGGTAGCTTCATTCAACGTGCCACACCTATTATCAGCTTCAAAAGCAGTGGTAACCAAACTATTAGTGGTTCTTCTAACGGCTTCACAAATGTGGAGATTGATGGTGGCGTTAATAGCATCAAAACGTTGACTACTAGTTTCGCTATAAAATCAGGCGGTTATTTGAAGTTCATCAATGGCATTCTGGTAACTGACATCTCGCAAGTAAGCACCAATTTCGTAGAGTTTGCCGCTTCTACTACCGAGGTTAGTACTGGTATTGTTACGCCTGCTGCTCAATTACAGGGGGAGACGGAAGTATCTTACCTGCATGGCTTTCTTAAGACAACCCAAACGGCTGGTCCTGGCACTACCCAAAACTTTAGTAATATTGGTTTGACGCTAAGTTTCACGGGTAATGACCCCGGCAACGTATCGGTCACTCGTACCAATGATGGCAACTACGCTCCCAGTGCTTTCGGGGGCAGCACACCAAAACCGAGTATTCGCCGTGTATTTGGCGTGCAGCCTACTAACCCAGCTACGAACAACGGTGGCTTGAATGCTACCGTGACTTTCCGCTACTTAGACAATGAGCTAGTAAATCTGCGTGTCAATACCACCAATCCTCCTGATTACAGCGGTAGCGATGACAAAACGAAGCTTGCGCTCTATGTATCAACATCCGGTGGCGATGCATTCAGCCAGCTTGGGCGTGACGCAAACGTTAATAATGTTCTGACCAAGAGCGGGGTAACTACGTTCGCCACGTTCACGCTCAGCGAGCAGCAGACGCCCCTGCCAGTAAAGCTTATCTCGTTCGATGCGAAGCGCACCGGCGCCAATGCGTTGGTTACCTGGGCTACGGCCAGCGAAATCAGCAACTCAGGCTTCGAAGTGCAGGTATCGACCGATGGCACCACCTTCCGTAAGCTGGCTTTCGTAGCCAGCCAGGCTATCAACAGCACTACTACGCTGAAGTACAGCTTCCTTGATGAGGAAAACGGCAAGACCGGCACCCGCTACTACCGCTTGAGCCAGATTGACGAAGATGGCAAGAATGAGTACTCGCCGGTGCGGGTAGTGAGCTTCTCGACCAGCAGCGTAGCCAGCCAGGCTACCACGCTCACCGCTTACCCCAACCCCTTCACGCAGGGCGACCTGCCTTCCATCATTGTGCAGTCGGCTGCCGCTGGCAATGCCCGCCTGCAACTGGTGGACATGATGGGCCGCGAGATTTCGCACCAAGACTTCACCACCGCAGTAGGCATCCAGGAAGTAAGCATCCCGCAGGCTGCTAACCTGAGCAATGGCATCTACATGGCTAAAGTGACGCTGGCTACGGGCGAAGTAAAAACCATCCGCATCCAGAAGCGCTAGTAGCCTCACCGCTACCTAAGCCAACAAAAAAGGCCACCCAATTAGGGTGGCCTTTTTTTATGAACAGTCGCCTCAAAAGCTAGCCGCGTGGCATCGATGTGCCGGGCTTACCTGACTTTGCCTCAGGGTGAAACATGGGGTCAACCGCATCCATATCGAGGAAGTGCGAGAAGGTATCGCCGCGCAAACCCAGGCGAATGGTTTCGAGGCTTACTATTTCATTCGGAGAAATATTGCCGAGGTTCACGTTGGCCCCCAGCAGCTTGATAAACCATACCTGCTGGGCTTTTTGAGGCGCTTCCCATATGATGCGCTCCGACGGAATCTTGGTCAGGATTTCTTCTACTAGGCCCGACCGCACCTCGCCGGTGCTCCGGAACAGGCCCACGTTACCGCCTTCACGGGCCTCGCCGATAACCTTGAGGGCACCGGCCTCCAGCTCAGCCTGCATCTGCGAAATCCACTTGTAGGGAGGAATAATCTTTTCGGCGTCCTTCGAGCCTACTTCGCTTAGCACCTTCACCGATTTGCTAAGCTCGCGGATAAACTCGCACTTGCGGTCATGCGGCAGGTCAATGCTGCCGTCCGATACTTCGGCGTATTCCAGCTTGAAGCTGTCGAGCAGCCGGCGGTAGTCGTCAAACTGATTACGAATAATAAAGGCTTCGAACAACGTGCCCCCCAGGTACACCGGAATGCCGGCCGCCCGGTAAATCTCCAGCTTGCGTTGCAGGTTGGGCACCACGTAGGAGGTAGCCCAGCCTAGCTTCACGATGTCGGTATACGGGGCACCTACTTCCAGGAAGTCCTCTACCTCACGCAGGCTGAGGCCTTTGTCCATCATCATGGTAAAGCCTTGTTCGCGAGGCTTTTGGGTGCGTTCGGGAAGCTGGGAAAGCGAATAGTTCATGCGTTGAAAGCAGGCAAAAATCCCGCTCAGAAAGAAAGATGACTATAAAAAATGCCTGCCCGCCAAGCAGGCAGACAGGCACAAAATTAACTCAGAAAGCTTCGGGGAGCTTGGCGCGGAGAACGAGCGGACGCGGTTACTTGCGAAACTGGTCAATCAAACGCTGCAAAGCGGGCTGCTTTTCCAGCTCCGGGAAGTAGTCGAATAGTAACGAATGCTGGTCGTAATTGAGCGTCAGGGCAGTCTCCAATTCTTGATAAGCTTCCCGCAGGCGGCCAGCGGCCAGCAAGTAGGCACAGACCATGTAGTGAAAATGGGCCTCGTGCGGGTGAAGCTCCACGGCATGCTGAAGCAGCTCCACGGCTTCCTCGAAGTGGCCTTGCTCGTAGAGAATGGCGCTCCAGCTTACCCAGCCGGTGGCGTCTTCGGGGGCTACCTCGGTGGCTTTTTCGTAGGCCTCCAGGGCGCTCACGATGTTACCCACCTGATTTTCGGCGGCCCCCAGCGCCGCCCAGTACTCGCCGCTGTCGCCATACAACTGTACTGCCTTGCGAAAGAAGTGAAGCGCTTCGTAGGGTCGCTCCTGCTCCTGCAACAAGACGCCCTGCCCAAACCAAGCCTCATCCATTTCGGGGTTTAATTCGAGCGCCTTGCGGTAGTAAATGCGCGCCTGGTCCCACAAGCGCAGCTTTTCATAGCATTCGCCAATGTTGCACAAGGCCTCGTCAGTAGGCTTATCGGTTGGGTAGCTTAGCTCAAACTCAGCGATGGCCTTCTGGTACTGCTGCTGGCACACGAAAGTATCAGCCAGCCAGTGGTGGGCATCGTGAAAATCAGCCTCAATCACAATGGCGTAGTCGAAAGCCGCGGCGGCCTGCTCGTACTTTTCGAGCCGGTAAAAATACTGCCCGAGATTATACCAGGCCACGGCCGAGTACGGGTCGTCGTCGGTAAAGCGCTGAAAAAACTCTTCGTGCTCGGGCAAGCGTCCGCTGGCTTCCAGGCAGTTGAGCAGCTCCTGCACCGTCGTTTCATTATCGGGCTGCAAGCGTAGGCTGTGCTTGTAGTGGCGGGCGGCACTCTTATACTTTTGCCAGCTTTGATAAGCCAAGCCCAGGTTGAAGTGAATGTCTTCCCGGTCCGTATTGCGCTCCAGAGCAGCCTGGAAGAAACGAACGGCCTCCTCAAAATCGCCACGCTGGGTGGCAATAATACCGCGCGTGACGGCCACATCGGCGTTATCGGGGTCGCGCGTAGCTACGCTGGCAATCTGCCGCTCGGCCTCGGCATAGTCGCCGCGCATGGCCGCTATCTGGGCCCGGTCGATGAGCAGCTCCGTCGAAAAGGGATATTGGCTCAAGGCAGCCTCGCAGGCCTGCTGCGCCTTGTCGAAGGCGGCCGAAGTTACATAGTGGTCAATAATCAGCTCAAACTCTTCTAAATCAAAGAAAATGGCTTCATCGTGAGCCAGCATTCTTTCGTAGCGTCGCACCATATCCTGGGCGGCTTGTGGGTCATCAAATGGTTCGTTCATGCGCATAATAGTCACGAATTATAACGGATGGCTCGGCTTTTCGGCAGGCGCTACAGCGAATAAAGTGCCTAAGTGCGAGGAAGCAAGATAGGCCGGTATTTTTAGCTGGAATACCCCTGAAAAAGAAAAGCACAGCTAGCCGAGATTCGCTAAGATATAACCGTAGGGGAAGCAGTCCGGTTCGTTTTAACCTCCTGCGCCAGCCAGGCAATGGTTTCGGCCAGCGGCCGGAAGATGAGGCCGGTGGCTTGCCGGGCTTTTTGCGCACTGTAGAGCAGCGGCTGGCGCCCGGCCCGGGCCGTATCGCGGGTGATGAGGGGGCGGGCGCCAGTGAGCACGGCCCGCACGTGCTCAAGGCGCCAGATAAGCTCGGCGGCCCAGTGCGGCACGGCTACGCTGGGCGGGCGCCGCCCCAGTGCCCGCGCCACGCTGGCCAGAAAGTCGCCCAGGGGCTGGGCTTCGCCATTCAGGATGTAGCGGGCGGGGGGCAGTTGGGGCAGGTCGAGCGTCAGGGCGAGCAGGTGGGCTGCTACATCGCGCACATCCACGAAGTTGAGCTGGCTTTGGGTGTAAAAGCGGTGCTCCTCGGCCGCGTAGCGGATGAGGCGGGTGCTGCTGCGGCTCCAGTCGCCGGGTCCCAGCACGATGGTTGGGTTGACGATAACCGCCGAAAGGCCTTCCATCACGCCGCGCCATACTTCCAGCTCCGCCAGGTACTTGCTGGTGGCGTAGGCCGAGTGGCTGGCGCCCAAGTCCCAGGTAGCATCCTCTGTTATTACCTGGGGCAGGGGAGTAGCGGGACCACCGTCGGGCAGAGCCGGCTCCCCCAGGGCCGCCACCGACGACACGTAGCCCAGCCGGATGCCCGGGCGGTGCAGGCAGGCATCGACGATGGCCGCGGTGCCCTCTACGTTTACCTGTAGCAGCGCGTCTTCATCCTGCGGCGCGTAGGAAACCAGGCCGGCGCAGTGCAGCACGTGCGTAACCTCGGGCGTGAGAGCTTGGGCCAGTAGCAGCGTATCGGCCAAGTCGCCCTGTACCCAGTCGATGCCGGCGGGGGCGCCGGCCGGGGGCACGGCGCCTCGGTAGAGCGCCCGGATGGCTAGGCCGCGCGCGTGTAGCTGGTGCAGCACAAAGGAGCCAATGAGGCCGCTGCCCCCCGTTACGAAAATCATAGGTGCCAAAAATGAGGGGCGAAGCTCCACCGATAAGGAGCACTGCCAGCAGCGCTACAGCGTATTATTGAGCAAGGGCAGCGCCAGCAGCTTGCGGAAATACGCCGACTTCAGCGTCTTGGTCGCCAAGGCTTCGGTGTGCCGCAGGTGGTGGGTGTCGGTGCCCACAAAATCGACTAGGCCGGCGTCTATCATCTTTTCCGCTACCTGCCGCGCCGCCGGTGAGTAGTAGCCAGCCAGCGAGTTCAGGTTGAGCTGAAGCAAAACGCCGTATTCCTGGCGCAGCTTTTCAATTTCAGCAAAGCGACCGTAGAAATAAACGTACCGCTCGGGGTGAGCCAGCACCGGCCGGTAGTTTGCCGCCTTCAGCTCAAAGATGGTGGCTTGCAGGTTGAAGGGCTCGTTCATGTACGAGGTTTCAAACAGCAGGTAGCGCTTATCGCCTCCAAAGCTGAGTAGCTCATGGCCATCGGCCAGCTTGCGGCCCAGCCACTCATCCAGGTAGTACTCGGCTGCGCATTCCAGCGCTACATCGTCGAGGCCTGCCTCGGCGGCGGCCTGGGTCAGGGTGTGCAGCGCCGCCCGAATGCCCTCGGGCGTGTTTTTGTAGAAGTCGCCCATGATATGGGGCGTCATCACCAGCTTGCGGAAGCCCAGCGTGCGCAGCTCGCGCAGCAGGTCGAGGCTGTGGGCCAAGGTTTCAGCCCCGTCGTCGAGGCCCGGCAGCAGGTGCGAATGCATGTCGGTCCCTAGCTGGGCGAACGGCAAGCCACCCCCGAACTGATTCTGCAAGTTGGGTTGCTTGCTGCCCATCAGCCGCTGCCAGAAGCCTGCCATACCCGCGGCTAGCTAAACAAGCCCTTGAAGCGCTGGCCCAGCGTCTGCTTCTTAACCGGCTCTTCGTAGTAGCCCATGCCGTAAGTGCCGTAGCCATAGCCGTAGCCATAGCCATAGCCGTAGCCGTAGCCATACGAGCCCTGGGCCTTGGCATCGTTCAGGATGGTTGACATGCGGGAGAACTGGTTGTTGCGCATCAGCCGGTTCATGTTTTTCAGGAACGTCTTGCGCGAGTAGTTGGCGCGCACGATGTAAATCGGCACGTCGGCTTTGCGCATGATGAGGATGCCATCGGTAACCAGGCCCACGGGTGGGGTGTCAATCAGAATCACGTCGTACAGCTTATACAGCTCCGCCAGCATCTGGTCAAAGCGGGGGCTCAAAATCAACTCGGAAGGGTTGGGGGGCATGGGGCCGGCCGAAATGAAGTCCAATGACTCAATCGAGGTGTGCTGCACGCATTCGGCTACCGTGTGCCGGTCAATGAGGATAGTGCTGATGCCCCGCACGTTTTCTGCATCGAAAGCCAGGTTCACCTTCGGCTTGCGCATGTCCAAGTCAAGGATAATGACGCGTTGCCCCGATAGCGCGATAATACCGCCGAGGTTAACGGTTACGAAGGTTTTGCCTTCGCCCGAAATGGTGGAGGTGACGGAAATCAACCGCTTTTTGTTGGAAGGGCTGATAAAGTCCAGGTTGGTACGGATGGAGCGAATAGCCTCCGACACGGATGACTTCGGGTTCTTGTCCACTACCAGGCGCGATACATCCAGGCGCTCCTTCTCATAGGTAGGAATGACGCCTAGCACCGACGCCTTGGTATTGCGCTCCAACTCGCTGACGCTTGTGATGGTGTTGTGCATCAGGTAGCGCGTGGCAATCAGGCCCAGGCCCAGCACCAAGCCCCCGGCTAGGCCGATGGCATACACCAAAAACTTGACGGGGGAGATGGGCACATCGGGCGCCGAAGCAGGGGACAAAATCTGAAAGTCGGCCGTAGTACCGGCATTCTTGATGTTGTATTCTACCTGCTTTTCCATCAGCATCTGGTAGGTGTTGCCATACAGGGCCAGGGGCCGGTTGAGACGCGCCAGCTCCGTCTCCTTCTTCGGAAGCGAGCGTAATTCGGCGTCCATCTTACCGCGCTGCTGCAAAAGCAAGTCCATCTGCTTTTGCAGCAGCTTACGGTTCTGGAGCAACTGCTGCATCAGCGTTTTGCGGGCATCGGCCAGTTCGGCACGCTGCGATTGCACAGCGAAGGTGGTAGGCTTGTAAGAGCGGGCCACCCGGCGCAGGTTTTGCTGCAAGCTATTGACAGCTTCGAGTTGTTGAGTCAGGATGGGGTCCTCGATGGTAGCAATGCCCGGGATACTTTGCGCTACCGTCTGGTCGTCGCTGGTAGTCAGGCGCTCTTGGTTAGCAAGGCGCCCCAGCTCATCAAGCAGCTGCATCTGTTCTTGCAGCTCCAAGCGCTTCGTCTCCAGTGCCTCCTGTTTGTCTACGATGGTAGTTAACTCGCCTTTAGCGTCGTAGGTATTATTCTTCGATACAAAATCACGCAGGCTTTCCTCGGCCTGCGCCAGGCTTTTGCCATTCTGTTCCAGCTGCCCGCTCAGGTAAGCCTGAATCTGGGCGGTAGACTGCCGCTTAGATTCCAGCTTGGCATCCAAGTATACGCTGTCCAGCATGTTGACAATTCGCGCGGCCTTCAGCCGGTTATTATCAATAAAAGAAATCTGGATGGTGCTGGCGCTCGGGTTCACTATCTCCACGGCCAGGTTGCGGTTCAGGTAGCCGTCAATGGTGCCGCTATCCTGCAACGTGAAATAGTACTGGCCGCTTATGTCGAGGCTGGTCGCCATGGCGCTAGGCAGCACGCGCAGGCTCAAGCCCGGCAGCTGCACCGTCTGCCCCAGCGTGTAGGTGCCACCCAGCGACTCACTCCCCACTACTACAGCTAGCTGGTAGTGCGTGGCATCAACGTACTCGATACTGAACTTGTGATTGTAGTAAACCGGGTCGCTCAGCGTGTACTCAACCTTAAAGGGCGAGGTGCTGAATAGCTCAGTTTCCAGCACCGTGCCCTTGGTGTAGTAGTTGACATCGAGCGGGATACGCTCCTTGAGGCGCTTGTAGGTAAGGCCCGATTTTATCAACTCTACCTCACCCGCCAGCTGCACTTGGCTGCGGCCTCCTTCGCTGCCCGCCCCCATTCCAGCATCAAGGCCGATTTTGGAAGCATCGCTCCGCTCATCAATCTTAAGGATGGAGGAAGCCCGATAAACCGGCTTTGTATAGCGCAGGTACAGCCAGGAAGCCGTGAGGCCTAGCAGCAGCAGCAGCACTACCCACGGCAGGCTGCGGCGAGCTACGAGTACCAGGGTGCCCAAGTCCATGGTATCCCCCCCATCTTCCTCTTCGGTAGGGGCAGCGAGGCCCGTGGGCGCTGCCTCGGGGCCGCTAGTAGCCTGACGAATCAGCTCTTCCAACTCAGTGTTTTCAGAAGGCATAGCTTATCGGGTAAGGAAGGAGATAATACTAATTGTGGATACCACCGCAGTAACCAGCGTGATAACGGGGCTGACATCGTTCAGGTATTCTAGGAAGGGGCGGCGCACGGGCTGCACATAAATGATGTCGTTGGGCTCAATCTGAAGATTGCCCCGGCGCATTCCTTCCAGTGTGCTCAAGTCAACAAACTGAACCTGCGGGTTTTTTAAGTCACCCCGGATAATCCGGATATTATTGACCCGGCCACCGTAGCGGGCAATGCTACTAGTACCCCCGCCGCCACCGCCACCGTCGACCCCGCCCGCCAGGGCCAGTACTTCGAGCAGGTTCATGTTGTCATTGTTGAGCTGAATTACCTGGCCCCCCGCCGCGCCCAAGAAGATGACGCGGTTATTAGTAACAGCCGTGCGTACAAAAGATTCCTGGTAGTAGCTGTCGTACCGCACTTTAAGGGCGCTATCGGCCTGCACCAGCGTCAGTCCCCTCACCGAAACTTTGTCCACGATGGGCAGGCGCACAGTGCCATCGGCCTGCACCAAGTAGTCGGAGCTATTGGGCTGGCCGCCGCCGCCCTGGCCCGAAGCGCGCTGGCCGCCGCCACCGCCCGTCGCAGCCCCCCCGGCCCGTGGGGTAGCAGCGCCCGCGCCGGAAGGTCCGAACTGAAGCTCGCCGTTCGGGTCAATCAGGCGCTCGCCTTTATTTGTGTATACCTTAACGCTGAGGTAGTCGTTGGGTTGAATCCGGTAGTTGCGGTCCGTGCGGTTCACCGCTCGCCGCAGCTTGGCCGTATCTACTACACCGTCGGGGCCTTTGGTGAGCTGAAACATGGTGCGCTGCCGGTAGTAACGGGTATTAGCGCACGAAGACAACAGGCACAAGGCCGGCAAAGCGAGCAATAGGAGTCGCCGGAGCCACGCAGTCGAAAAGGTAGGACGATAAATCAAAAGAACAACGCGGGAAGAAGCCGTGAAAACCACCCGGCACCAGTGCCGGTAGGCCATAAAAGTGTCAAAAATGTCCCAAAAGTAACCACTTAAAGCCAGCCTTTCAAAAATCGGACCGGCCGTTGCTGGCCGGCCGGCATCATTCAACACCTTTAGAATCGTATTTTTGTGACCACGCCGGCCCGCAGCGCTTGCTCACCGGCCCTGCACTCTCTCCTCACCCCCTACCCACCCAGCCCCCATTATGGAAGCTACCACGGCGACCGAAAACCAAACAATGATTGCGCAAATGGTGCGCGATTTTGGCCTCCAGCACATCAAGCCGCACATGATGCGCTGGGATGATACCCAGGAATTTCCGCGTGCCCTATTTCACCAGCTAGGCGAATTGGGCCTGATGGGCGTGCTCGTGCCGCAGGAGTACGGTGGTTCGGGCTTCGGCTACCAGGAATACGTAACGGCTATTGCCGAGCTGGCCAAAATTGATGGCAGCATTGGCCTGAGCATGGCGGCGCACAACTCGCTTTGCACGGGGCACATCTTGCAGCACGCCTCCGAGGCCCAGAAGCACCACTACCTGCCGCGCCTAGCGTCGGGCGAGTGGCTGGGCGCCTGGGGCCTCACCGAACCCAACACGGGCTCGGATGCTGGCAACATGCGCACCACGGCCGTGCTCGATGCCGACGGCACACACTACGTGCTGAATGGCGCCAAAAACTTTATTACCCACGGTAAAAGCGGCGACGTAGCCGTGGTGATTGCCCGCACCGGCGAGGTAGGCGACTCGCATGGTATGACGGCCTTTATCGTGGAGCGCGGCACGCCGGGCTTTGCGGGCGGCCGCAAGGAAGACAAGCTGGGGATGCGTGCGTCCGAAACCACCGAGATGATTTTTACCGATTGCCGCGTGCCCGTCGAAAACGTGATTGGCAAAGTTGGCGATGGCTTCGTGCAGAGCCTGAAAGTGCTCGACGGAGGCCGCATTAGTATTGCGGCCCTGAGCCTGGGCATTGCCCAAGGTGCCTACGAAGCCGCTTTGCAGTACAGCAAGGAGCGCCACCAGTTCAACCAGCCCATCAGCAACTTTCAGGGCATCTCGTTTAAGCTGGCCGATATGGCCACCGAGATTGAGGCCGCCAGCCTGCTCACCTACCGCGCCGCCGAAATGAAGGACCGGGGCCAGAACGTGAACCTCGAATCGGCCATGGCCAAGCTCTACGCCTCCGAAGTGAGCGTACGCGTAGCCAACGAAGGCGTACAAATTTTTGGCGGCTACGGCTACACCAAGGATTACCCAGCCGAAAAGTATTACCGCGACGCCAAGCTGTGCACCATTGGCGAGGGAACCAGCGAAATCCAAAAGCTGGTTATCGCCCGCGCCCTGCTCAAATAAAGCTGCCTCAAGCGCCGGTAACCCTAAATTTCATGGATTTTGTGGCCGAACCCGTTCTGGGCCCGTAAGGGGTTGAGTACGAATCGACCACAAAATCTGTGGAATCCGTTTGAATCCACAAAATCTGTCAGTATCTTTGCGGCCCGATTTACTGGGCTTCCCGAAGCGAAAGACTCCTCACTCCTCGATATGATTATCGTTCAAATCAAAGACAACGAAACCGTTGACCGCGCGCTGAAGCGCTTCAAGAAGAAATTCGAGCGCACTGGTGTGCTGAAAGAGCTGCGTCGCCGCACGTTCTTCCAGAAGCCCAGCATCACTCAGCGCAAGCTGAAGCAGAAAGCTGTTTACAAGCTGGCTACTTACGGCACCGAGAACGAATAGTCAGCCGGCTAGCGTTCTTACCCGCTTTTGCACAGCCCGCCCCTCTGCCGATAGGTAAGGGGGCGGGCTGTTCGCGTTAAGCGTTTGGCAAACTCCGGCGGCTACACTACTTTGCAGACCCAGCCGTGGACCAGGGTGGTAGTCAGTTTCGGAGTATGGAAGAGTTTCTGGATTTTTTACGTTACGAGAAGCGTCTCAGCCCGCATACAGTGCTTTCGTACCAGACTGACTTGTCGCAGTTTGCTGCCTACCTCCAGGCCGAATACGAGTTGGCTGAGCCCGCGCAAGCCACGCACCCCCTCATCCGGGGCTGGGTAGTGAGCCTGATGGGCCAGAAGCTGGACCCGCGCACAGTGAACCGCAAAGTGGCCTGCCTGCGTTCCTATTACAAGTTTTTGCTGCGCACGCATGGCATTGAGGCTAACCCCATGCTGCGCATTAAGGCCCCCAAAATGGCCCAGAAGCTACCCGAGTTTGTGCCCGAAGAGGCGCTGAACCGGATGCTGAACTCGTTTGCCTTTGAAGACAGCTTTGGCGGGGTGCGTGACCAGTTAGTGCTCGAAACGCTGTACGGCACCGGCATTCGGCTGTCGGAGCTACTCGGCATTACGGAGCACGACTTGGATACGGGTGCCCGCACGGTCCGGGTCACCGGCAAGGGCAACAAGCAGCGGTTGGTGCCGCTCAATCCATCGCTGCTGCTGGTGTTGGAAAATTACCGCGCCCGGCGCGCCGCCGAGTTTGGCCTTCTGGCGCCGGGCAGCCCGCTGCTGCGCACCGATAAGGGCGAGCCGCTGTACGAAAAGCACGTGTACCGCACCGTGAAGCGCTACCTGAGCCAGGTATCGACGTCGGCCGCGCACCAGCACCCGCACGCCCTGCGGCATGCCTTCGCCACGCACCTGCTGGGCAAGGGCGCCGACCTCAATTCTATCAAAGAATTGCTGGGCCACGCTAGCCTGGCGGCCACGCAAGTGTACACGCACTTGTCCGTGGACCGGCTAAAATCCGTATTTGAACAAGCTCATCCACGAGCGTAGGTTTGTGTAGGAGGCCACTGCTCGTTTGTTCAGCGCAAGCTGGACATCTGCATGGAGCTTACTATCTCACCTGTAGAATCTTTCTCTCTCCCCATTCCCCTTTTGCCCATGAAAGTGCAAATGCAATCGGTGCATTTCGATGCCGACCGGACCCTGCTCGACTTCATCCAGCAACGCTTGAATAAGCTCGACCATTTCTACGACCGCGTAACCGACGGTGAAGTAATCCTTCGCCTCAACAACAAAGACGGCGTAGCCAATAAGACGGTCGAAATTAAACTGATGGTGCCCGGCAGCACACTCTTCAGCCAAGAAGATGCCGCTTCGTTTGAGGCCGCTACCGATGCTGCTGTCGAAGCCCTGAAGCGGCAGATTACGCGCTACAAAGAAAAATCACTCAGCCACTAGGCTCCGCCCGGCTGTTGCTCATACGTTCACAAAAAAGCCCCGGCTGCATCAGACAGCCGGGGCTTTTTTGCGTAGCATAGTGCTACAGATTGAACAATGCCTTGATGCGGTCCACGTAGTCGAGCTTTTCCCACGTGAATGTTTCGAAGGTTTTCGACTCGCCATCCTTCATTTTGACCGTAACGGTGCCGGGCTGGCGACCCATGTGGCCGTAGGCGGCGGTTTGGCTGAAAATAGGATTGCGCAGGCCCAGACGCTCCACGATGGCGTAGGGGCGCAGGTCGAACAGCTCGTTGACTTTGTCGGCAATCTCGCCGTCGGTCAGGGGCTGGCCACTGGCGCCGGTGGCTTTGGTAGTGCCATTGGTGGTCACGTACACGCCCACGGGCTTGGCTACGCCGATGGCGTAGGCTACCTGCACTAGAGCCTGCTCGGCCACGCCGGCGGCCACTAGGTTTTTGGCAATGTGGCGGGCTGCGTAGGCGGCCGAGCGGTCTACCTTACTCGAGTCTTTGCCCGAGAAGGCGCCCCCGCCGTGGGCGCCTTTGCCGCCGTAGGTATCCACGATAATCTTGCGGCCCGTGAGGCCGGAGTCGCCGTGCGGGCCGCCGATAACGAACTTGCCCGTAGGATTGATGTGGTGCTTGGTATCGGCCGTAAACAGGGCCTGCATCTCGGCGTTGAGCTTGGCCTTCACGCGCGGTAGCAGGGTGTCGATGATGTCCTGCTTGATGCGGGCCAGCATGGCTTCCTCCGAAGGGTCGAAGTCGTCGTGCTGGGTGCTGATGACGATAGTGTCGATAGCCTCGGGCCGGTGGTCGTCGGAGTAGCGGATGGTGACTTGGCTTTTGGCATCGGGGCGCAGGTAGGTCATTTCCTTACCTTCCTTGCGGATGGCGGCCAGCTCCTGCAACAGGCTGTGCGACAAGTCGAGGCCCAGCGGCATGTAGTTGGCCGTTTCGTCGGTGGCGTAGCCGAACATCATTCCCTGGTCGCCGGCGCCCTGCTCTTCGGGGGCCTGGCGCACCACGCCCTGGTTAATATCAGGCGACTGCTCGTGCAGCGCCGACAGGATGCCGCAGCTTTCGGCTTCAAACTTATACTCGGCCTTGGTGTAGCCGATGCGCCGGATAACGTCGCGGGCAATGTGCTGCACATCAACGTAAGCCGACGATTTTACTTCGCCCGCAATGACTACTAAGCCGGTGGTAACCAAGGTTTCGCACGCTACTTTGGCGGCCGGGTCCTGCCGCAGAAAGTCGTCGAGGATGGCATCGGAAATCTGGTCGGCAACTTTATCGGGATGGCCTTCCGAAACGGATTCGGAGGTGAACAGATAGGGCATGGCTACGGATTAAACAAACAAAAACCCGCCCACCGGCCTAATGGAGGCACGGGTGGGCGGGTAGCAAAACTACTCATTAAATCTTGACTGTGCGCACCTTGGCAAGCGACCTGCCTGCCTGCTGCTAGGTCACAGTTTTTCGCAAACCAGTACTACCAGACGCCCGCGCAGGTCGGTAGTGGCGAATAAATAAATGTCGCCGCCTTCCCGGATGCCCGTGCGCCGCCGAAAATCAGCGACTGACTCCGGAAAATTGCGCGTCGTAACGTGCGCCCGGCCCTCCGGCCCCAGGTGGTGCTTCAGGGTGGGGCCGTCGGCTTTCTCCGTGGCCAGTATTCGAAAGATGCGCCCCGGAAAATCGGCCCGCAACTCGTGGCTTGTGTATAGATGGCTGTGCTGCTGAATCTTAATCAGCTCGAAAGCTACCCCGATACTCTTAAAAGCGCCCGCTTTAAGAATGGCTGCGTTAGGCTCGTACAAAAACTGCTGGGCCTCGGCGTAGCGCGGTACGGCGCGGGCCTCGCGGGCCCGGTTCACGCGAAACTCCTGCTGGCTGCCGTCGCGCCGCAGGTTCACGGCCAGGCGCTCGGGGTCTACGGCAGGCTCGGCGCCCAGTTCGTAGAGCACCTCCTTCACTTCATTGTCCACGGCTATCACCCACAGGCGGCGCACGTGCTGAAGCTCCTGAATGGCCAGCTCGATATCGAGCATGGGCGAGGTTTTGAGCAAGATGCGCGGCGCATGGCGCAGCAGCAGCGGTAGCAGGCGGGGCACGTCGGGCTCGCAGTCGGCCAGCCGAAATGTTTTGCCCCCGCGCTTGTCGCGCCGGGCAGGGTCCAGAAACAGCCAGTCGAACGACTGGCCGCTGGCCCGGAGAAAAGCCGCCGCATCGGCCGCGTGCGTCGCTACATTATCGACGCCCAACTGCCGCAGATTGTAGGTCACTACCTCCGCCAGGTGCGCGTCGCGCTCTACATAATCCACTTGGTTCACGACGGCCGCAAAGTGCGCCGCGTCGGCCCCAAAGCCGCCAGTGAGGTCGGCCAGCCGGTCGGCGCCGGCCACCAGGGCCGCTTTGTAGGTAGCAGTGCGCTCCGACGAAGCTTGTTCGACCGACAGCGCGGGCGGAAAAATGAGGTCTTGATTATCGGCCCAGGTGGGCAATTTTAGGCGGGCTTTCTGGCGGGCCTGAATCTGGCGTACCAAATCGGGCACGGGCAGGTGGGGGTGGCGGCGGGCCTGCAACGCCAAATGGGCGGGGTCATCGTGCAGGTGGGCGGCCACGTAGCGCCGGGCCGCCTCGGGTAAAGGAAACTCCATGGTGCAGCTACTAACGGAAAAAAGCGGCGACTGGTGCAAAAACGACCGCGCCAGCCTGGTAGTGGGCTGGCGCGGCGATAACTTAAGCTAATGGCTACAACTGCCAACGCAAGGCCAGCACCGGCCGGCCGGCCTGCGTAGCCAGCCCGGCGCCCGTGGGCCGCAGCCGGGGCCACAGCGTGCCGTGGCTGGTTGGCAGGCTCGTATTGTAGTCGTCCACGGCTTGCTTGAGGTACTCGTTGGTATTGCGGTTGATGAAAATGGTGCCCAGCAGGCTCACTACTGCCAAGCCGGCGGCCACCTGCTGCGTGCTATTGAAATAGACCGGGTCTTTGGAGGCAAACACCTGCGAGCCATACAGCCCCAGGCTACCTACTAGCAGTACTTTATCGGCCAGGTAAAGGGTTTTCTGGCGTTTGTAGCTGTCCAGTTCTTTTAATGCCTGTGCATTGCTGGCCAGGTAGGGGCGTAGGCGGCCCCCCAGGAAGCCGGCATTCTGGTAGTCTTCGCCGGTTTTGCCGGGCGGCAGAAAGTAAAAATTGTGCTGGTGACCATATTGCCCCCGCTCCTGGTCTTCGGGCAGCAGGCGGATGGTGGCTGGTGAGGCCTGCTGGGCCAGCACTGGCTGGGCCGCTACCGCCAGGCCCGTAGTCAGGAAGATAATGGCTGCCCGGCGTACTACGCCACGTGCATAAATAGTTGAAGCGCTCATAGCCAGCAAAGATATAGCTACTGCGCGCAGTCTCAAGGCCCTAACAAATCCGTATCTTTGCGGTTAAAACGCACGACCCTTCATTTGTTTCTCATTATGGTAGCGACCCAGCCCACAACCTACGTTCCGTATAAAGTAAAAGACCTGAGCCTGGCCGAATGGGGCCGCAAGGAAATCCGGCTGGCCGAAGCCGAAATGCCGGGGCTCATGTCACTGCGCGAGGAGTTTGGCCCTAGCCAGCCGCTGAAAGGTGCCCGCATTGCCGGTTGCCTGCACATGACCATTCAAACGGCCGTACTCATCGAGACGCTCATCGCGCTCGGGGCCGACGTAACGTGGTCGTCGTGCAATATTTTCTCGACCCAGGACCACGCCGCCGCCGCCATTGCGGCCGCCGGCATTCCGGTGTATGCCTGGAAAGGCATGAACGAGGAGGAGTTCAACTGGTGCATCGAGCAAACCATGTGGTTTGGGGAGGCGCGCCAGCCGCTGAACATGATTCTTGACGACGGTGGCGACCTTACCAACATGGTGCTCGACCAGTTCCCGGAGCTGGCCGCTGGTATCAAAGGGGTATCGGAAGAAACCACGACCGGTGTGCTGCGCCTCATTGAGCGCGTAAAAGGCGGTTCGCTGCCCTTCCCCGCCTTCAACATCAACGACTCGGTTACCAAATCGAAGTTTGACAACAAGTATGGCTGCAAAGAGTCGGCCGTGGATGCCATCCGCCGGGCTACCGACGTGATGATGGCCGGCAAAGTGGCCGTAGTGGCCGGCTACGGCGACGTAGGAAAAGGCACCGCGGCCAGCCTGCGCGGCGCCGGCGCCCGCGTCATCGTGACCGAGATTGACCCCATTTGCGCGCTGCAAGCTGCCATGGACAGCTACGAAGTAAAGAAGATGGAGAACGCCATTCCGCGCGCCGACATCGTGATTACGACCACCGGCAACTGCGACATCATCCGCGAGGAGCATTTCCGCGCCCTCAAGGATAAGGCGATTGTCTGCAACATCGGCCACTTCGACGATGAGATTGACATGGCGTGGCTCAACAAGAACTACGGCCACACCAAAGACACCGTAAAGCCGCAGGTAGACCTCTACAACATTGATGGCAAAGAGGTTATCATTTTGGCCGAAGGCCGCTTAGTAAACCTGGGCTGCGCTACCGGCCACCCGTCGTTCGTGATGTCCAACTCCTTCACCAACCAGGTGCTGGCCCAGTTGGAGCTGTGGAAGGACGCCGATAAGTACGAAAACCAGGTGTACACCCTGCCCAAGCACCTCGATGAGAAGGTGGCTCGCCTGCACCTCGCCAAAATCGGCGTGGAGCTGGACGAGCTGACGCCTAAGCAGGCTGATTATATCAAAGTGCCCGTCGAAGGCCCGTTCAAGTCGGACCTGTACCGCTACTAGGCATAAGCCCGGCTTGCCGGTAATGTGCCATTAAAAAGCCTGCCCTACGCTACGTAGGGCAGGCTTTTTAGTGAGTTGCCTTTTGCGGGCTAATGAGCAGGAATGGGCATCAGGCCCGTAAACTCTTCGGCCTGCTGGTACACTTCGGTGCCAAGCAGCTGCCACTTGTGTCGGACCACGGCGGTGAATTGCAACTGCTGGCCATGCTGCGTCAGTTGGCCCGTCAAAGGCTCCCAAATGTGGCCTGCAATCAAGCCCACCGTAGTGGCGTATAGGCCGCGGGGCTCTAGGCGGCCGTTTTCCTGCGAATACTCAGCTAGTAAGCTCAGGCTACTGCCCGCTCCCAAGCGAATAGTCTGCAAAGAGCTGGCGTTGCCCAATGACACATGCTGAGGTGAGCCGGCCAACATATTAACACTGGCTGCCGGCGGCTTCGGCAATTTATTCCTCGTAACCATCAGCAGCCCAGCCACAAAAAGCAGCGCCGCTCCCAGGCCCAGGTGCTGCCGCAGTAGCTTGGTAGCCCGAAAGCAGAGGTACAGCAAGCCTAGCAGCAGTACGAGGTTGAGCCCTGACCAAAGAAGTAGCATGACCAATGGAAAAGCTGAGTAGCGGGCAAGGTAGCACCAAAGTATTACTATTGATTTGCCTAGCCGTTTGGCAGCTGTTTTTGGGAAGGTTAGCTCAATCCAAAAACTTCGTGTCCGTCAGGGCTTCGCTTATTTCCCACAGGCGCTTATTGTTGGCGGGCGTGTTAAAGCTGCTTTTCACGGGCTCAGGCTTTTTCTTGCTGAAGTAACCGCCGCTCACCGCGCCTACTTTTTCATCTGAAGCCAGGAAAATACTCGTTTCGGCTCCTTTCTCGGGCGATAGCATGAATGGCCGGCCCAGCGCCAGCACCGCCGACAGCCAGCCGCCCGACTGCTGCCCGTAGCCGGTGGCTACCGCGCCGGGGTGCAGGGCATTGGTCGTCACGTTGGTGATGCCGTGGGCGCGTAGCCGCTGCGCCAGCTCCTGCGTGAACATAATATTCCAGAGCTTGGTATTGCCGTACTCCCACATCGGGTTGTAGTACTGCTCTGATTGCAGGTCGCTAAGTGTGGGCTTGGAAAAGCGGTAGGCCATCGACGCCACGTTGACGATGCGCGCCGCCGGGCTTTTCTGCAATAGGTCGAGCAGAAGGCTGGTCAGCAAAAACGGCCCGAGGTGGTTGGTGGCCAGCGTCATCTCGTAGCCATCAACCGACAACTGGCGCTCGGCCCCGAACATGAGGCCGGCATTGTTGACCAGCACGTCGAGGCGCGGGTATTTGTCGTGAAGTTGAGCGGCCACGTCGCGCACCTGTTGCATCACCGAGAGGTCGGCCAGCACGATATCCACCCGTTGGTTGCCGGTGGTGGCAATCAGCTCACGCTGGGTGCGCTCGGCCTTCTGCCGGTTGCGAGCCAGAATGATGACGTGGGCGCCCTGCCGGGCCAACTCGCGGGCGGTGACTTCGCCAATGCCGGACGTAGCGCCCGTAACGAGGATGATTTGATGCTGAAGGTCGGCCATAAAAATGTGAGGTAGTAAGCCCGCCTATACGCAGCCGCCCCCCGAAATGATGACCCGCCGGCTAGCGGCGCTGGCTAGCTTTGGGCCGTGGCAACGCCGCCAGGTAGGGTCGTACGTAGTGGTTGCGGGGAAAGAAGCGGAGTGTGCGCTGCCCGAAATAGCGGCACAGCGCGGGCTGTTCCAAATGGGCAAAGCATTCGGTCTGGTACTGCAAAATCTGCTCGCGCAGAGGCGCGTTGTCGGTGCCTCGCATACTTTGTAATGCCGCCGCCGCGCGTGACAAGTTGTAGGAAGCTGCCGCCCACTGCTGCGCATCCAGTTGCAGCGTGGCTAGCTTAAAATAAGCTTCCAGAAATGGCATATACACGGTAACGGTGCGGGCGTCCTCACGCCCATACGCATCCAGCAAAGCAAGGAGGCGCTGATACACTGGGTAGCTCTGCGCCCGCGTTTCTTCAAGTCGGTACAGTGCCCGTGCGTAGCAGTAGAGCACAGTGGGGTCGGCAGGCTCCAACTTGGCGACATCAGCCACGAGCGCGGCAGCCTCGGCATATTTGCTGTCGTCGTATGCCCGCGCCGACTCGGCCACCTCAATAGGGTGGGGGCTAGCCGGCACTATTGCCGTTTGCTTGTGCCCCACCACTCCGTCAAAATCCGCATCCCTCAAGGGCTGGTCGTCGCTCACAAAATGAAAGTTCTGCTTGCTGGCCACAAAGGCCGCATCGTTGTTGGGCCGATAGGTTTGCGCGCTGCCGGTCTGGGCCAGCAGCCCGGCCAGCATTAGCACTCCCAGGAGTAGCGTTGGTTTCATGCCCAAAGCTATGGGAAACTGGCGTTGCCCCGCTGCTGGCCGGGCTGCTAGCTTTGCAGTGCCCATGCCCACCGTCCCGCTCTCCGTCGTCATCATTACTTTCAATGAGGAAGCCAATATTGCCCGCTGCCTCCAGGCGCTGGGCAACGTGGCCGACGAAGTACTGGTGGTCGATTCCTTCTCCACCGACCGCACCGTGGAGATATGCCGGGTGCACGGCGCCCGCTTGGTGCAGCACCCGTTTGCCGGCTACGTCGAACAGAAAAACTTCGCCACCGACCAAGCCAGGTTCGACTACGTGTTGCAGCTTGATGCCGATGAAGTGCTCGGCGAAGAACTGCGCCAGAGCATTCTGGCCACTAAGAGCAACTGGCAGCACGCTGCCTATTCGCTGGCCCGCCTCACCAACTACTGCGGCACCTGGGTGCGCCACGGCGGCTGGTACCCCGACCGCAAGCTGCGCCTCTACGACCGCCGCCTGGGGCGCTGGCAGGGCCTGCTGCTGCACGAGCACTACGAGGTGCAGCTTGGCCAGAGCACCGGCCGCCTCGCCGGCGATGCCCTGCACTATTCTTACCACTCCATTGCCCAGCACGTGAGCCAGCTCAACAAGTTTACGAGCATCACGGCGCAGGAGCGGGCGCTGCACGGCCAAACTACCGTCACGGCCTTTCACTTGGTGCTGAAGCCACTCTGGAAATTTGTGCACGGCTACGTGTTCCGGCGCGGCTTTCTGGATGGCTTCGCGGGCCTGAGCATCGCCACCATCTCGGCCTGGGGCGTGTTTCTGAAGTTTGCCAAGTTGAAAACCGGCACTCAGAACGCGCCCACCTCATGAGCCAGCCCACTTTCCTCGTTTCCCGCACCGATGCCATCGGCGACGTGGTGCTGACGCTGCCCGTGGCCGGCTGGCTCAAGCAGCAGTACCCCGGCTGCCGGGTGGTGCTCATCGGACGGGCCTACACCGCCGCCGTGGCCGCTGCCTGCCCTTGGGTCGATGAGTTTCTGGAGTATAACGAGAAGCTGGCCAGCCCTTCGTTGGCCCAGCTGCGCAGCTACGCGGCGGCGGCCATCATCCACGTCTTCCCTACTAAGCGGCTGGCCCGGCTGGCCCGGGCGGCAGCTATTCCGGTGCGCATCGGCACGCGCAACCGGCTGTTTCACTGGCTCACCTGCAACCGGCTGGTGGCTCTCAGCCGGCGCCACTCGCCCCTGCACGAGGCGCAGCTCAACTTGCAGCTACTGGCCCCGCTGGGCTATCGGGCACCGCTGGCCCTACCCGCCGTGGCCGCGCTGGTGCGCTTGGTACCCGTCGTGCCGTTGCGGCCCGAGCTACAAGCGCTGCTTGCCGACCGGCAGCCGGGCCAGCTCAACGTCATTTTGCACCCGCGCAGCCGGGGCAGCGCCCGCGAATGGGGGCTGCCTCACTTCGGCCAGCTGGCTAGGCTGCTGCACGCGGCCGGGCATCGCGTCTTCATCAGCGGCACGGCCGACGAGGGTGCGGAACTGGCCGTCGCTGACTGGTTTCGGGAGTACCGACCCTACCTCGCCGCCGACCTCACCGGCCAGCTCGACTTGCCCGAGTTTATCGAATTCATCGCCGCCGCCGATGGATTGGTGGCCGGCAGCACCGGTCCGCTGCACCTAGCGGCCGCCCTGGGGCGCCACGCGCTGGGGTTGTATCCGCCCATCCGGCCCATGCACCCGGGGCGCTGGGGGCCGCTGGGGCCGCACGCGGAGTACCTCGTCTTTGACCGGCCCACTTGCCAGGATTGCCGGGCTCAGCCCGCGGCCTGCACCTGCATCAAGGCCCTGGAGGCGGCTACTGTGGCGGCGCGGGTAGGCGCGTGGCAGCCGCTGTAGGCAACCTGGCAGGCACTTCTTGCCGTACGTACCAATTGTAACGGCTAGGCCCGGTTGCGAGCGGCAAGGGTAAAGTAGTGATTAAGGCGTTTTTAATGCGCCTAGCCACTTCATTCGCTGCCGTTCGGCCTTACTTTTGCCTAGTTATTGCCTTTATTACCTGCCCTATCTACCCCATTATGAGTGACTCTCCCGAACGGGTGAAGCTGAGCAAAGAGGAAAAAGACCGGCGCTTTCAAGCTGAGTTGATGCCTGTGCTCGACCCGCTCTACAACTTTGCCTATCGCCTCACGCTAGATGAGGACGATGCCAACGACTTGGTGCAGGAAACCTACCTCAAGGCGTACCGCTTTTTTGAGTACTTCGAGCCTGGCACCAATGCTAAGGCGTGGCTTTTTCGCATCCTGAAAAACTCGTTCATCAACGATTTTCGGAAGAAAAGCAAGCAGCCGGCCAAGGTCGATTACAGCGAAGTAGAGGGTTATTATAACCCCGACGAAGTAGAGGGTGACGCCGATACCGGCGCCTCGTCATCCGACCTGCGCCAGCAGTCCTCGCGCGACCTTATCGGCGATGAGGTAGCCAGCGCACTAAACTCGCTACCCGTTGATTTTCGGACGGTTATCATCCTCTGCGACCTCGAAGGCTTCACCTACGAAGAGATGGCTAAGGTGCTAGATATTCCCATTGGTACGGTGCGCTCGCGCCTGCACCGGGCCCGCAACTTCCTCAAGGATAAGCTCGAAAAATACGCCTCCTCCATGGGCTACGGGAACGATGACTTGCAGGACGCCGTTGATGGCGCCGAACCCGAAGAGGACAACAACTAATTTTTTCTTCACCATTTAACCCCAGGCTAAGACCCTGTTCCCGTTTCGCTCATGGAAGCTACCGCTACTACAACCAACTTGTCGGCCCCCCTTGCCTCGCCCCTGGCTAGTGCCCCCGACTGCGACCGCGTGAACATTGTACTTGACCAGCTTCTCGAAGGACGGGTCCTAACGGAAGAAGATGAGGATTACCTCATTCATCACGGCGACGACTGCTCGCCCTGCTTCGACGATATCAAGAAGCAACAGTTCTTTATCGGCTTCCTCAAGCAGAAAGTAAGCCACCGCAAGGCCCCTTCGGCGTTACCGCACGCCATCATGGCGCGTTTGCACGCCGAAATAGCCTAGCTTTGCGGCCCTATGCAGGGCAAAATCATTGTATTCTCAGCTCCTTCGGGAGCGGGCAAAACGACTATCGTGCACCGGCTCATGGGCTTAATCCCTGAGTTGAGTTTCTCCATCTCCGCCTGCACCCGCGACCGCCGGGGCCGGGCCGAGGTTAATGGGAAAGACTACCACTTCATCTCGGTGGCGGATTTTCAGGATAAAATCCGCCACGATGAGTTTGTGGAGTGGGAAGAGGTGTACGAAGGCGCTTTCTACGGCACACTCAAGTCAGAGATTGAGCGCATCTGGTCCACGGGCAAGCACGCTATTCTGGACGTAGATGTCAAGGGTGGGCTCAGCATCAAGGAGTTTTACAAAGACCGCGCCCTAGCGGTATTTGTGCGGCCGCCGTCCATTGAGGCGCTAGCACAGCGCCTCACGGCCCGGGCTACCGACTCTACTTCCAGCATCTCCTCGCGGGTTTACAAAGCCACTTTTGAGCTAGCCTTCGAGGATAAGTTTGACGTGACCGTGGTCAACGACAAGTTGGAAGAAGCAGTAGCGCATGCCGAACAGTTGGTGCGTGACTTTGTGCAAACCGACGTTAACCCGGAAGTAGTATGATGCCGGCCGAGTCGGGTGTGCTGCCGCGCATTGGCTTGCTGTTTGGTTCGTTCAACCCGGTGCATATCGGCCACCTTATTCTGGCCGAGCATTTTGCCACGCGCACCGATTTAGCTGAAGTGTGGCTGGTTGTCTCGCCCCAAAATCCTTTTAAAGTAGGTACCGAGCTATTGCCGGAGGCGGACCGCCTCCGGATGGTGCAGTTGGCTATTGCCGAAAACCCGCGCTTGCGGGCCGAAGATATCGAGTTTGGCCTGCCGCGTCCCAGCTACACTAGTGCTACGCTCGACGCCTTGCGGGCCCGCCACCCCAGTACGGAGTTTGTACTGCTGATGGGTGGCGATAACCTGCCCGGTATACCACGCTGGCACCAAGCCGAGCGGCTGCTAGCCGAATATGACATCTATGTGTATCCGCGTCCTGGTACCTTGCTGTCTGATTTAGACTCGTTTCCGCGCGTTCAGGTGATGCAGGCCCCGTTACTGGATATCTCGGCCACCTATATCCGCGAAAGCCTGCGCCTGGGGCGTTCCATCCGCTATTTGGTGCCCGCCGCCGTAGAAGCTGAGTTGCTGAAGTAGTACGTTCCCAACCCATATCACACGCACGAAAAAGCCCGACAATTGCTCGCCGGGCTTTCTTGTGCGCTAGGGCCCACCTCAGATAGTCATGATTTCTGCCTCTTTCTTGGCAAAAAGCTTGTCTACTTCAATGATGTGCACATCAGTGTATTTCTGCACTTTAGCTTCGGCGTCCTTCACCGAATCTTCGGGGGCGCCATCTTTTTGCAGTTTGCGCAAGGCTTCGTTGGTGTCTTTGCGGATGGCGCGCACGCGCACCTTACCGCCTTCTACCTCGTTTTTGGCTTGCTTCACGAGGTCGCGGCGGCGCTCTTCCGTCATGGGCGGAATGTTGAGGCGCACGCCATCGGCGTCGGCAATGGGATTCAGGCCCAGGTCGCTGTTTTTGATGGCCTTTGCTACCTCGCTCACCATGTTCTTTTCCCACGGCTTAATGAGCAGCGAGCGCGGGTCGGGGGCCGATATGTTGGCAATCTGCGCTATGGGGGTAGGCGTGCCGTAATAATCGACCCGCAGGCTGTCGAGCATCGCTGGCGATGCCTTGCCCGCCCGGATGCGGCCCATCTCTACGCCCACGTGCGCCACGGCTTTGCCCATGGATTCCTCAGCATCGCTGAGGTAGAATTGAATTTCCTCGTCCACTTTTAAAAAATTATGAGTTAGAAGTTGTGAAGTATGAGTTGTAAAATGAAGCCAGGAAATCACTGGTGAGCTAGGGAGGCGCAAAATTGCGCCATTTCAGTCACGCAACCAATTCACCTTGCTTGACTTCTCAGTTCATAGCTTACTGGCTAGGCTTGCTCGGGTTGGTTGCCTGCCAGCGGTGCCAGGCTGCCGTGCTGAGCATCGCGTACGGCCGGGGCACTGCCCGGTGTGCGCTGGGCGTCGGAGCCAGGGGCCATGGTCACGAGCGTACCCAGGCTTTCGCCGGCTATCAGGCGCTCCAGGTTGCCAGGCGTATTCATGTCAAAAACGATGATGGGCAGGTTATTTTCCTTGCACAGCGTGAAGGCCGTCATATCCATGACGTTCAGCTTCTTGCTGATAACCTCGTCGAACGTGATTTCGGTGTAGCGGGTAGCGGCGGGGTCTTTCTCGGGGTCGGCAGTATAGATGCCGTTTACGCGGGTACCTTTCAGCACCACGTTAGCTTCAATCTCGATGGCCCGCAACGAAGCGGCCGAGTCGGTAGTAAAGTAGGGCGAGCCGATGCCGGCACCGAAAATAACCACGCGGCCTTTTTCCAGGTGGCGCACCGCCCGGCGGCGGATGTAGGGCTCGCACACGCGCTGAATGGTGAGGCCCGAAAGCAGGCGCGTAGGCACCTCCATCTTTTCGAGGGCACTCTGCAACGCCATCGAGTTGATGACGGTAGCCAGCATCCCCATATAGTCGCCCTGCACGCGGTCGAGGCCAAAGTGCTCGGCCTGCACGCCCCGGAAAATGTTGCCGCCGCCAATCACGACGGCCACTTGCACGCCGGTGGCGGCCACGGCCTTTATTTCGGTGGCGTACTGCATCAGCCGGTCGGCATCAATGCCATACTGCTGCTGGCCCATGAGCGCTTCGCCGCTGAGCTTGAGAAGGATACGTTGGTAGGTCAAAATACGGGGTGAGAGAGGGTGAGTGGGGGAGGAGCCGGTCGGCTAAGCAAACTGCACCAGCACCTGCCCCTTGGTAACGTTGGCGCGTAAATCCACCTTAATGCTGGCAATGGTGCCATCGGTGGGCGCTTTCAAAATATTTTCCATCTTCATGGCCTCCAGCACCAGCAGCGGGTCGCCCTTCTGCACTGCCTGACCCGGCTGCACCCGAATGTCAATGATGAGGCCCGGCATGGGGGCTTTCAACTCGTTCACTTTCGCCGCGTTGGCGTTGCTGAGGCCCAGGCGGTCGAGCAGTTGGTCAAAGCGGTCCTTGGCCTGAAGCTCCACGCGCTGGCCGTTGATTTTCAGGGCGAAAGTTTTGGTAGCGTAGTCCGCCGCGATTAGCTCGGCCGAATACGATTTGCCTTTGTGCAGCACGTGGTAGCGCCCATCGCCCAGCGGCATCACATCCCAGGCAAAGGGCTGGCCATTGAGTATGAGCGAGTCGGGGGCCTGATAGTCGACCTCCCACTGGTGGGCTGGGCTGGTGCTGATAGTGAGCATACGGAAGTCGGCCCTACTGGCCGAAACGGGGTTAAAGGTACGGTGAATCTTATTTTCGTCGGAACTTGCCCGTCTTTCCCAGGGCTCGACACTAGTATGAGGTATATTATTCCCGGTAGTTTTTTTCTTGGCTTGGTCACGGTGCTCTCGGCGCTAGGCCAGCCAGCGGGTGGCGCCGGTAAGGAAGGTCGCAAAAAGGCGACCGATGCGCCCGCGCCGGCCGCCTCATCGGGTATCACGGTACCCTCGTGGCTGCCGCCCACGGCGCCGTTGCAGCCCGCCGCCACGCAGCTCACCGATGTGGTTGATACCAAGCTCGATGTGCGCTTTGACTATGCCCACCAGCATCTGCTGGGCACGGCTATCCTCACGCTGCGCCCCCACTTTTATCCCCAGGGTGAGTTGCTGCTCGACGCTAAGGGCTTTGATATCAAAAGCATTCAGCTGCTGAATGCCAAAGCTCCCAAGGTGCTGACATACAAGTATGATGGCCGCCAGCTCAATATTGCCCTGGACCATGCCTACACGCGTGAGCAGCCTTACCAGGTGCGCATTATGTACGTGGCCAAGCCCAATGAGCTACCGGCCGGCGGCAGCGAGGCCATCACGGCGGCTAAGGGCCTATATTTCATAAATCCGCTGAACAAGGAGCCGAACAAGCCTCGCCAAATCTGGACGCAGGGTGAGACGCAAAGCAACTCCTGCTGGTTTCCGACCATCGACCATCCCAATCAGCGGATGACCCAGGAAATTGCGCTGACTGTGGAGGACCAGTTTAAAACGCTCTCCAATGGCCTGCTCGTTAGCTCCAAGAAAAACGCCGATGGCAGCCGTACCGACACCTGGCGCCAGAGCCTACCGGCGGCGCCCTACCTCACCATGCTGGCCGTCGGCGACTTTGCCGTGGTGTCTGACACTTGGCACGGCAAAGCGGTCGATTATTACGTCGAGCCGCAGTACAAGGCCACGGCCAAAGCAGTGTTCGGGCGCACGCCCGAAATGCTGGAGTTTTATTCCAAGAAGCTGGGTATTGAATACCCGTGGGAGAAATATGCCCAGATTGCGGTGCGCGACTACGTAAGCGGCGCCATGGAGAATACCACGGCTACGGTGCACGGCGCGGCCATTCAGGCTACCCGCCGCGAGCTGCTCGACGTAACGTACGAAAACTCGGAATCCATCATCACCCACGAGCTTTTTCACCACTGGTTCGGCGATTACGTCACCTGCGAGTCGTGGGCCAACCTGCCGCTCAACGAGAGCTTCGCCGACTATTCGCAGTACCTCTGGGCTGAATACAAATACGGCGCAGAAGCTGCGGCCCTCGTGCAGCAGCAGGAACTGGCGCTCTACCTGGAAGAAGCCGAGTCTAAGCGCGAGCCGCTTATTCGCTACCACTATGCCAACCGCGAGGATATGTTCGACCGTCACTCCTACCAGAAAGGGGGCCGCGTGCTGCACATGCTGCGCAAATACGTGGGAGACGACGCCTTTTTCACCGCCCTCAACCATTACCTGGCTAAGAATAAGTTTTCTGCCGTTGAGATAAGTAAGCTGCGCACGGCCTTCGAAGAAACGACCGGCGAGGACCTGCAATGGTTTTTCGACCAGTGGTTTATGCAGCGCGGTCACCCGGAGTTGAAAATCACGCACGCCTACAGCAATGGCCAGGTGCTGCTGCACGTGCAGCAAACTCAGGACACGCTTTTCCAGCCCGTCTTCCGCTTACCCGTCACCGTCACGGTGTGGCAGAAGGAAAAGCCTACTGAGCACCACATCACCATCAATAAGGCCGACCAGACCTTTTCCTTCCTGGCCGCCGACAAGCCTACCATGGTAAAGTTCGACAGCGAAGCCCAACTGCTGGGCGAGCTGACGGAAGAGCGTAGCCAGGAAGAGCTAGTGTTCCAGTTCTACCACGCCCGCAATTACTTGCAGAAATACGAGGCGATGGATTTGCTGCAAAATAAAACCACTGATTTTGGCGTAAGTGGCCTTTTTCGCAACGCGTTGGCCGATGGCTTTTATCCTATTCGCCGCACTGCGCTCGACCACCTGCGTGGCTACCGGGGCCCTTCCGCTAATGCTGTGCGCGCCGAAGTCCAGCACCTTGCTACCACCGACCCCAGCAGTGCTGTGCGCGCCCAGGCACTCGTCACACTGGCCTCCTTTCCCAACGAAAATTACGCCACCACCTACCAGGCCGCCCTCCGTGATAGCTCTTACTTAGTAGAAGCTGGCGCTATCAATGCCTTGGCCAAATTGCCCGTCGCATCGGCTCACACCCAAATAGCGGCCCTCGAAAACACCCCGAATTCGACCCTCTTGGTTGCGCTAGGCAATTATTATTCTCAGCGCGGCAGTATCGACCAATACGCCTGGTTTATGCGCCGCCTGCCTGACCTTACCGATGCTGACCTTTATACTTACCTCCAGTCTTTCGGCGCTTTCATGGTGCAGATGCCCGTTATCGAACGGGAAAAAGGCGTGCAGACATTAGAAGCGTTAGCTCGCAATCATCCGCAGTATGTCGTGCGACTAGGCGCTTATCGGGGTCTGATGTCCCTTACGCCTAGCCAGCCCGACCTGAAATCAGTACTGCTTGACATAAAAACTAAAGAAACGGACGAGCGCTTGAAGGCCTATTATAACTTGATGTAAACCAAAGGAAAAGCTAAGAAAAACAACTGTTTTCGAACGAAAGCCAACAGAAAAACAAGGTGGCTAATTGATTTTTTTCTTGAGTAACCCTTGCATCTTTCCAAAAAACTTGTACTTTTGCGTCTCGAATCCGGTAAACGACTGGGTTCGCAGCCAAATGGGGGTATCGCATAGCGGCAATTGCGGGTGACTGTAACTCACCTCCTTCGGGTTCATAGGTTCGAGTCCTGTTACCCCCACATTTGATTTTTTGATGCCATCTGCGGGAGTAGCTCAGTTGGTAGAGCGGCAGCCTTCCAAGCTGCAGGTCGCGGGTTCGAACCTCGTCTCCCGCTCAAAAAAATACTGGAATAAGCCGTTTTAGCTCAGTGGTAGAGCACTTCCTTGGTAAGGAAGAGGTCATGGGTTCAAATCCCATAAATGGCTCAGCAATGCCGGAACTACCTGCCTGTAGGTGTGGTTAGGGCCGGGTCAGCAAGAAAAGCGATACGCAGCATTTAAGCCTGAATTGGCCCAAGCTGGGTTTCGCTTTTCTTGCGATAAGGCCTAATTGCTTTTTATATTTAATTTCCTCTTTTTTCTCAACTCTTTACAATGGCTAAAGAAAATTTCGACCGGTCGAAGCCGCACGTAAACATCGGCACCATCGGTCACGTTGACCACGGCAAGACGACCCTGACCGCCGCCATCACGATGGTACTGGCAAACCAGGGTTTGGCTGAAAAGCGCGACTTCTCCTCGATTGACAACGCCCCCGAGGAAAAAGAGCGTGGTATCACCATCAACACCGCCCACGTAGAATACTCGACCCAGAACCGTCACTACGCTCACGTTGACTGCCCCGGTCACGCTGACTACGTGAAGAACATGGTAACGGGTGCTGCCCAGATGGACGGCGCTATCCTCGTGGTAGCTGCTACCGACGGCCCGATGCCCCAGACCCGTGAGCACATCCTGCTCGCCCGTCAGGTAGGTGTTCCCCAGCTGGTGGTGTTCATGAACAAAGTGGACATGGTGGATGACCCCGAGCTGCTTGAGCTCGTGGAAATGGAAATCCGCGAACTGCTGTCGTTCTACAACTTCGACGGCGACAACATTCCGGTTATCCAGGGCTCGGCCCTCGGCGGCCTGAACGGCGATGCCAACTGGGTTCCCAAAATCAACGAGCTGATGGACGCGGTTGACTCGTTCATTCCGATTCCCGCTCGTCTGACCGACCTGCCCTTCCTAATGCCGGTAGAGGACGTGTTCTCGATTACTGGCCGTGGCACCGTAGCCACCGGCCGTATCGAGCGCGGTATCATCAATTCGGGTGAGCAAGTTGACATCCTCGGCATGGGTGCCGAAGGCCTGAAGTCGACGGTGACGGGTGTGGAAATGTTCCGCAAAATCCTGGACCGTGGCGAGGCTGGTGACAACGTAGGTCTGCTGCTCCGCGGTATTGAAAAAGAAGCCATCCGTCGCGGCATGGTTATCTGCAAGCCCGGCTCGGTTAAGCCCCACCAGAAGTTCAAGGCTGAGGTGTACGTGCTCTCAAAAGAGGAAGGCGGCCGCCACACCCCGTTCTTCAATAACTACCGTCCGCAGTTCTACCTGCGTACCACCGACGTTACCGGCATCATCACCCTCCCCGAGGGCGTTGAAATGGTAATGCCCGGCGACAACATCACCATCACGGTTGAGCTTATCAACAAGGTAGCAATGGAGAAAGGCCTCCGCTTCGCTATCCGTGAGGGTGGCCGTACGGTAGGTGCTGGTCAGGTAACCGAAATCCTCGACTAGTTTTAGCCACTCGGCTGAATTAAAAGCGCCCCTGAGCAATCAGGGGCGCTTTTTTTCTAATAAAACTTTATTAGTTATGTAGTAAGTGTTGCCTAACTAACAAAGTTTTACTACCTTTGCACTCCCATTGACAAACAACGTCGATAAGGAACGCATACACGAGTGTAGTTCAAGGGTAGAATAGAGGTCTCCAAAACCTTTGATGGGAGTTCGAATCTCTCCACTCGTGCCACCTGGGGCCGCCGCTTGGCGGCTCTTTTTTACGCCGCCCCGGC
>Ga0160428_1000538_pt1 | contig 40589 bp, 34 predicted proteins | sample SolpanmetagenomM_FD_108198 | JGI IMG/M metagenome (GOLD analysis project Ga0160428, IMG submission 108198) | Solar panel surface microbial communities from Lawrence Berkeley National Laboratory, California, USA - M | ecosystem: Engineered > Built environment > Solar panel > Unclassified ... | reverse complement strand
CTGATCATCGGTGCGGATGGCACGCAGGTCGCGGTCGTCGGTCCGGGCAACAGGGCCGTGCTGAAAACAGTGAAGATCGGACGGGACGATGGCGCGACGGTGGCGATCAGTGCCGGTCTTACCGCGCGCGACCGGGTGATCGATAGCCCGCCGGACTCGCTGCAATCGGGCGATCCCGTGCGCATCGCCGGCAAGACGGGGGCGGGGGCCGGCAATGCGGCGCAATAGTTCGATCCTGCTGGCCGCCGCGCTGTCCGGTTGTTCGCTCGCGCCGCCTTACTCGGTGCCGCCGGCGCCGATCGCTCCCGCCTATAAGGAGGCGGCCTATAAGGAAGCCGGGCCGTGGCAGCCGGCCGCGACCGTTCCGCCCGAACGCGGCGAATGGTGGACGGTGTTCGGCGATCCGGTGCTGACCGCGCTCGAACAGCGTATCCCGGCCAATCAGGATCTTGCCGCCGCCGTTGCGCGCTACGATCAGGCGCGCGCGGCGCTGCGCGAGGCCCGCGCCGACCTGTACCCCAGCGTCGGCGCTTCGGGTACGGCCGCGCGCGACCGCGTCTCGGCTGGCCGACCGTTATCTCCCGGCAGTGCGTCGACCTATACCGACCTCCGGCTCGGCGCCTCAGTCAGCTACGAGCTCGATCTGTTCGGCCGGGTGCGCAATTCGGTCCGTGCGAGCGCCGCATCCGCCGACGCCAGCGCGGCCGACGTGGCGGATATCCGGCTGGCGCTGCAGGCCCAGCTTGCCGACACCTATGTCCAACTGCGCGGCCTCGACGCGCGGATCCTGCTCCTGCGGCAGAGCGTCGCGGCGTTCCAGCGCGCCTTCGACCTGACGAATACCCGCCACGATGGTGGTATCGCCTCGGGGATCGACGTCAGCCGCTCCGCCGCCCTGCTGTCCAGCGCGAAAGCCGAGCTTTCCGCCGTCGCGGCCGATCGCGCGGTGTACGAGCACGCCATTGCGGTGTTGGTCGGCGAGACGCCGTCCAGCTTCACGCTCGGCGTGGTCGATGGGCAAACCCGGCCACCGGCGATCCCGGTCGGCATTCCATCGACCCTGCTCGAACGCCGCCCTGATATCGCCGCCGCCGAACGCCGCGTCGCGGCGGCCAACTCGCGCATCGGCGTCGCCCGGGCTGCGCAATATCCGGCGCTGACGCTTGGCGGGGCAGGCGGGTTCGAGTCCGGCGGGACCAACCTGTTGGGCGCATCGAACGGCTTCTGGGCGCTTGGTCCGCTCTCCGCCGCGCTTGCTATCTTCGATGGCGGCGCGCGGCGCGCGCGCGTCCGCATCAGCCGGGCGCAATATGACGAGGCTGCCGCCAATTACCGCGCAACGGTGCTGGGCGCGTTTCGCGAGGTAGAGGACGATCTGGCGCGAGCGCGGAACCTCGTCGCGCAGGAGGCGGATCAGCAAGCCGCGACACGTGCCGCCGAAAGGACCAGTGCGCTGGCGCTGACACGCTACCGCGACGGTGCGTCCGACTATCTCGACGTCGTCACGGCACAGACCGCCGCCCTCGATGCGCAACGCACGCTGCTTGCCGTACAGACGGCGCGGCTCCAGGTCGCGGTCGATACCGTGCGCGCGGTCGGCGGAGTGTATTAGCAGCCATTCGGATGCCAGCCGTCTCGTGAGCCTACCGCCGGGTCTTCGGACTGCCGTGTCGGTTTACGCAGCGCGAACGGCAGGGCCGGTCTTACGTCACTTTGACCGGAATGTGTTCACGGCGACGGAAATGATAGAAGTACCGGGAGTTCCACCGCGCCGCCAGAATGATCGCCAGCGGCGGCACTATGGTGATCGCGATATCGACCAGCGCTTCTCCCGGCAGCAAGGGCCAGCCGGGCACGATGTTCCGGATGAAGTCGAACGCCTCGTTGATCAGTTCGAGAACGAACACGATCCCCAGCGGTAACCACGCGCCGAGCGGTCGCCTTAGCAGCCAGCCGAACCCGAACGTCAGCGCGAGGCCGAGGATGAGATGGATGTCGTGGTGCGAAAGCCCGAGCGTGGCCGACAGCCATACCTTGAAGGCCTCCCAGTCGAGGATGACGAAGAACATCGCGTCGCCATGCTGCGTTCGCGCGATCAGGTCCAGCCCTGCCGGAAATAGTGCGCCCGACCGCACGTCGATGTCGATTCGGTCGTCGAGATGCCGCACGGATGCTTGCTCAATCCTCCTGTCGCGGGCTAAGGGCATCGTCCGGCAAGCCGGTATCGCCGCGGCTTGGATTTCGACGATTTCAGGTGGGCTATCGCCCTGTTAAGAGGGGCCTTCTTGTTAATTACCAGCGACCATGGGGCGTCAAGCCGGGCAAGCCACAGGCTGGGCCGCGCATTGCGGTCGTTGTTCGCGGTTGCACTAACCTCGTATTGCGTTCCGCTGATCGCACCCCTGACGACGTTCGGGACGCTGGCGCAGAACCTTCCCGGCACGATCAACACCCAGATTGCCTCCCTGATCTCGGCATTGACCGCGTTGTTCCTGTACCGTCGCGTGACGGTGTATCCAGGCACGCGGGCGTTCAGCTTCATCCTGCCGGCCTTCTCGACGACATTCGGTCTTGCGGCGGTACTGCTGTTGTTTTCGCGCGCGAACTACAGCGGCGCGATGTTGCTGGTCGGGTATCTCGCGTCCGTTAGCGTGACCTTCCTGCTCGGATATTTCGGGCAGCGCGCGGCGCCCAAGCGGATGTATTTCGTCCCGACCGGGAATATCGGCATCGTCACCGATGCGGCGGACATCGAATGGGTCCGTCTGGATGTTCCGGTCGTTCCGGAGGACCCGAACGTCTCGATCGTCGCGGATCTGCGTACGACGCATTCGCCCGAATGGGAGCGTATGCTGGCCCAGGCCGCGATCGCTGGAATTCCGGTCTATCATACGAAGCAGCTGCGCGAATCGCTCACCGGGCGCGTCCAGATCGAGCATCTGTCGGAGAACAGTTTCGGCTCTTTGCTCCCCGCGCTGGGCTATCGCGGGATCAAGCGGACGATCGATATCCTGGTCAGCATCATATTGTTGCCGCTGCTGATCGTGCCGCTGCTGGTCGTCGCCCTTCTGGTGCGGATGAGCTCGCCGGGCCCGGTCCTGTTCCGCCAGCGCCGCATGGGCTATCGCGGGATACCGTTCGACGTGTTGAAGTTCCGCACGATGGTGCAACACGATCATGGCGACGACGACGACGAAACCGTCCGCCAGGCCGCGATCACGCAGGATAGCGATGATCGTATCACGCGGATCGGCAGGTTCCTGCGCCGGTCGCGCATCGATGAATTGCCGCAGATCATCAACATCCTGCGCGGGGAGATGAGCTGGATCGGCCCGCGGCCCGAGGCCGTGCCGCTCAGCGCCTGGTACGAGAGCGAATTGCCCTTCTATGCCTATCGCCATATCGTTCGACCGGGGATCACCGGCTGGGCGCAAGTCAACCAGGGCCATGTCGCCGGGCTCGACGACGTTCTCGTCAAACTTCACTACGATTTTTACTACATCAAGTTTTTCTCCTCCTGGCTCGACCTGCTCATCGCCTTGCGTACGGTCGGCATCATTCTCACCGGCTTCGGTGCGAAATGATCAGGCGAGGAGATTCAGCGCGACCAGGGCCGCAATACCGAGCGCGATCAATACGATAGGACGCCATCGTTTCCGTCGATAGGGCCGGGGCATGGCTTGGGGATGGCGACGATCGAACCGATTGAGTCGCGATTGGATGGCACGCTGCCTGGCGAAATGGATCCGCTCCGCCTCCTCCAACGCGGCATCGTGCGCATCGCGGAGTTCGCGCACCGACAGGCAGCGATAGGCTTGCTGGACGTCCTGTAGCCGCCAGGGAAGGTCACTGCTGGACCCGGTAGCATCCGGGTGATGCATCTTGGTCAGGTGAACGAAAGCGGCGCGAATGTCGCCCTGCGACGCATCCGGCCGTATCCCCAACACCTGATAGAAATTGCGTTCCGTCACGGTGCGCGCCGTTGCGCTGCCAGGGCCCGCATCGCGGCGATACGGGTGGCAGGGGAATCGTGCTTGGCGAACAGGACAAGCCCCAGATCCATCCCACCCAATCGCTCCAAGGCGACAGCGCCCTTCACCGGATCGAACCCGGCATCGATCATGAGATCGCCCGCAAGCCTATCCGCGTCGCTTTCGAGTCGACGGACCTCCTTGCGCCGGGCGACCGAGCCGCTGCGCATCTGCGCGGCATGACCGAGGATGTTATGTGCCATTTCGTGCGCGAGCAGGAACGCGAGTTCGTCGTCATCGTGGAGCAGTTTGATTGCGCCGGTGGTGAGGAAAACGTGCTGACCATCGGCAAACGCGTTCCTCTGGTTCGATCGCGCGAGATGCACCCGAGAGGCGCAGGCCGGAACGGGCGTGATCTGCAGCACCTTCGGCTGACCGTTCCGCAGCACGGTCAGGGACTGCGCAGACGTGAGGCGATCGAGAACGGCATCGGCCCGTGCCCGCGCTCTCGTCGCCTCGAACGGAATGGAAAGCCCCGCCTCGGGCGGCAGCGCCTGTCCGTCGATGCCAAGCAGCACGTCGCCAGGACGGACATCGGCTTTCGCCGCGGGTCCGCCCGCAACGACGGCGATCACGCCGGGCCCGCGGTCCAGCGGCAGAGTGGCCAAGACGCCCGCGCGATCGGCCAGTTCGAACTGCGACAGATGCTGAAGAACCAGGCCGCTATTCGGCTCGAGCGTCGCGCAACGCGCTCTCCCGGCGGTGGCAAGTCGGAACGCTATCCGGGCGACGTTCGCATCATCCTCGCGACCCTCCACGAAGTTGGGTGCCATGACTTTCGAGGAAGCGGAGAGGTCGGACGATCGCGGGCTGTCCATGCTGCCAAGCGCCGGCGATATCGCGCCGACGACGATCAGCAGCGCCGTCGATATCAGCCGCTTGTCCGGCATACTGAAATCGAAGATCGGCATGTGCTCCAGCTAACCGCTGACGTGAGCAGCAGGCAATAAAAAAGGCCGCCCGATCAAATCGGACGGCCTCTTTTTAAAACTCGCGAAAAGACTTACGGGCTAACTGGAACAGGGCCAGATGCCTTCGTGTCGTTCTTGTCGACGGCAACATAGATGCCAAGACCGACAGCAGCCACTGCAGCAAGGGCGATGATCAGGCCGGAACCTTCGACAGCAGCGTTATCGCCGCTGACCTTCTCGGCAGCAGGCTGCGTCAGCGGGGTAGCGATAGGTGCTGCCGATGCCAGCGTAGGAACTGCAAGCAGCGAGGCCGCCGTCATTGCCGTGTAGAGACCTTTAAACTTCACTTTGCTTCTCCCTTTCAGAACCCTTCAGCTCCGAATCTCATTGTTGATGTAGCGTATCGAAGCTGAATATGTCCACCCCAAAACGCTCACGTCGATAGCAATCTAGCGAGCGTTGGTAACGAAAACCGTAACTCGCGCGGCATGCTTAGGTTCCGCCGCGGCCGTGGGCAACGGATATCGGCATGAACTGTGACATCCGTACAACAGGCCCGACGCAAATCGTCATCGGGCGTGATAGGCGCGATACCAGTCGACGAACCGCGGCACCCCTTCGGCGATCGTCGTGCGCGGCTCGAACCCGAGATCGCGCTGGATCGCGCTGATATCGGCAAAGGTATCGCGCACGTCGCCCGGTTGCATCGGCAGCAGGTTTCGCTCCGCCTTCCGGCCGCATGCCTGCTCGATCAGCGAGATCATCTCGCCAAGTTCCTCCGAACGGTTGTTGCCGATATTGTACAGCCGGTGCGGGCTGATGCTGCCACCCGCCTTCTCGCTCCCGTCGTCGGCCGGGGGATTGTCGAGGCACGCTATGATTCCGGCGACGATGTCGTCGATATAGGTGAAGTCGCGACGCATCCGCCCCTCGCCGAACACGTCGATCGGCCGGTTCTCGAAGATCGCCTTGGTGAACAGCCACATCGCCATGTCCGGGCGGCCCCATGGGCCATAGACCGTAAAGAAGCGCAGCCCGGTCTGCGGCAGGCGATACAGATGCGCGTAGGTCTCGCTCATCAGTTCGTCGGCCTTCTTCGTCGCGGCATACAATGAAAGCGGCTGGTCGACCCTGTCCTCGACGCGGAAGGGCAGGGTGTCGTTGCCGCCATAGACCGACGACGAGGAGGCGTAGACCATATGCTCGACCCGGCGATGCCGCGCGACCTCGAGCAGGTTGAGATGCCCGGCGAGGTTCGAGCGCAGATAGGCCCGAGGATTCTCGATCGAATAGCGCACGCCGGCCTGTGCGCCGAGATGTACGATCCGGTCGAACTGCTGGCCGTCGAGAACCGCATCGAGCGCGGCATCGTCCGCGAAGTCGACCTGTGCGAACCGGAACGCGCCTCCCGCACTCGCCAGTTCCGTCAGGCGGGCATGCTTCAGGCTCACGTCGTAATAGTCGTTCAAACTGTCGATGCCGAGCACCTGATCGCCCCGCGCCAACAGATGGCGCGAGACGTTGAAGCCGATGAAGCCGGCCGCGCCGGTAACGAGAACTCTCATGGGAACACTCCTGTGATCGGCTGCCCCCTAGAGACAGAAGGTGCGGCGCGGCAAGGGGAATGGCGCGCGTCGCTCAGCCAGCGCGCCATTCGCGCGACCACGCCTGGAACATCAGGATGCCCCATAGCGCGCCGGTGCGCTCGTGGGTGCCGGCGAGATGTTGTGCCCAGACACGGCGGATTGCGGCGGCGTCCAGCGCGGGTTGTTCGGCCAGCGCAGCCTCCGACAACAGGCTTTCCGCCCAGTCGCGCAGCGGACCGCGAAGCCACGAGCCGATCGGAATCGCGAAGCCGGCCTTGGGACGCTCGATCAGCGACTTCGGGACGTAGCGGTAGAGGATCTTCCGCAGCGCCCACTTTCCCTGCCCCTCGCGCATCTTGAAGTGTAGCGGCGTGCGCCACGCCTGTTCGACCACCCGGTGATCCAGCAACGGCACGCGCGTTTCGAGACTGGCCGACATCGCCGCCCGATCGACCTTGGTCAGGATGTCATTGGGGAGATAGGATTGCATGTCCCAATGCATCATCTGCTCCTGCGCCGTACTGCGCAGCATGACCGGCGAATCGATAGTGGCGGCGAGTCTGCGGGAGGAGGTCAGCGGAAGATTGCCGGACCATTCCTCGCTCGACGCGCGATAGATATCCGCCGTGTCGAGCGGGGTCTGCAGCATCCGGCCGAGCTTGTGGACCTTGTCCCCCAGCATCGAGATCGTCGGCACGATCGGGAGGGCGGCAAGCCGGTCCCACCGGGACGGCGAGATCGAGGTCAACGCCTTTCCGATCCCGCCGCGCAATGGCGCGGGGATGCGTGCGGCGCGATCCCATGTGCTCCGCGAGACGAGATAGCGATTATACCCGCAGAACAATTCATCCCCGGCGTCGCCCGACAAGGCGACCGTTACCGATCGGCGAGTGAGCCGGCTGAGTAGCACCGTCGGGATCTGCGAGGAATCGGCGAACGGCTCGTCATAGATGCGCGCCAGATCGGGAATGACTGCGCGGACGTCCTCAGCATCGACGTACATTTCGTGATGGTCGGTGCCGAGATGCTCGGCGACGGCGCGGGCATGCGGTGCTTCGTCGAAGCCCGTTTCGGCGAAGCCGATCGTAAAGGTCTTCACCTCCGCGCTGGTGACGTTGCGCATCAGCGCGACGATCGCCGAAGAATCGACGCCGCCCGACAGGAACGCGCCGACCGGAACGTCGGCGATCGCCTGTTGCCGAACCGCCTCGGTCAGCCTGGCCTCGAGCCCAGACAGCGCCTCCGCTTCGGTCATCGCCGCGTCCGCACCCTCGGCGACGATCGCGTCGAGCGACCAGTATCGTCGGCAGGTGACACCCGGTGCCCGGGGGCCATCGGCGGTCGGGGGTGCAGCGGGAGGCATATCCAGCGCCGAGCGATCGAACGTGGCGACGACGCCGGGTTCCAGCTTGAACACCCCGCGCAGGATCGACCAGGGCGCGGGTACGTAATTGAAGCGGAGATACAGCGACAGCGCGTCCGGATCGACCGGATTGTCGAAGCCGGGTGCCTTTCGCAACACCTTCAGTTCGGAGCCGAACATCAGTCCGGTCTTGCCCCAGCCATAGAAGAGCGGCTTCTCCCCCATCCGGTCGCGCGCCAGCGACAGGGTGCGATCCTGCCGATCCCACAATGCGATCGCGAACATGCCGACCGCGCGCTGCAGCGTCGCATCAAGCCCCCAGCGCGCGATGCCATGCACCAAAGTCTCGGTATCGGAATGTCCGCGCCATGCGATCGGGCCCGATGCCTCCAGTTCCGCGCGGAGATCGAGATGATTGTAGATCTCGCCGTTATAGACGATCACATAGCGTCCATCCGGCGACGCCATCGGCTGCGCCCCGGCCGGCGACAGATCGATGATTGCCAGCCGGCGATGCGACAGCGCGATGCCGGCCTCCGCATCGGCCCAGGCCCCGCCATCGTCCGGCCCCCGATGAAGCAGCGCATCCGCCATCGGCCTGGCATCGACCGGCCCACCCGCGTTGCTCCAGAAGCCGGCTATACCGCACATATATAGTACCTCGATGCTGGAGCCGGCCTAGCTACCCTGAGCCGACTAGCGATAACGTGTCTCGTGTGCGAAAGCCGATTAAACATTGAAAGTCCAGACGCGCGCGGGCCACGGCGCCGTATCGAGACTATCGGGCGGGCCCCGTTATGAGCTATCGGCGACCGCTTCTTACAAGGAATGACAATGCTGGGGTTAAAGGGCGTCGTTCGGGACATGCTGCCGCTAAGGCTGCAGGTGCCGATCAAATATCATTACGGGCGACTGCGCCATGAGCTGGAACCGGAAATGGCCCTGTTGCCGGCGCTCGTAGCAACCGGAGATCGCGTGATAGATGTCGGCGGAAATCGCGGCACCTACGCGTATTGCTTCGATAAACTGGGTGCCCGCGTAGAGGTGTTCGAGCCAAACCCGATCTGTCTGCGGGTGTTGCGGGACTGGTCGGAAGGCCGTTCATCGGTCAACGTGCACGCGGTAGCACTGTCGGCGAGCAACGGTACCGCGGAACTCGCGATCCCGATCGACGAAAGCGGTGTGGAACATGATGCCTCCGCTTCCATCGAACATGGCGTAGGGACCGACGTGCGGCTCGAAACCGTTCCGATCGCGACATTGGACAGTTTCGGGTTCCGTGACGTGTCATTAATAAAGATCGACGTGGAGGGACACGAACTGAGCGTGATCGAAGGGGGCTTGAGCACGATCGCGGCCTCGTCTCCTGCCTTGCTGATCGAGATCGAACAGCGTCACCTGGCCAAACCAATAGGGGCGTCGTTCGGGCGCATCACGTCGCTTGGGTATGAGGGCTTTTTCCTGCGGTCCGGCAAACTGGCGCCACTGGCTGAGTTCGATCCGGCCCGGCATCAGGTGTTGGCGGATTTCGAGAATAAGATCGGTCAGTACTTCAACAACTTCCTCTTCCTTGCCAACCCAAAGATCGCTTCGGGCCAGTATCGGGACGTGCTCGGTCGATGAAGCGTTTGAAGATTGCCGTCGTTACCCCGCGATACGCCGTTTCAGGCGTACCACTGGCGCAGTGGCGTTTTGCCGCCGCCCTGGCGGCGATCGGACATGACGTCGATTTGATCATCGGGCGTTGTGACCCGAACCTGGAAATCCCGGCCGCGACTGGTGTGCGGCTGGTCGTTCTGGACAGTGGCAAGACGCGGGGTATGTTCGCATATCTTTTACGCTATTTTCGAAGCGAGAAGCCCGACATCGTGTTCTCGGCTGAGGACCATCTCAATACGATCGTGCTCATCGCAGCTATCCTAACGGGGGCGAAAGCCAAAATCAGCGGTTCGTCCCGTGTGACGCCTTATGACACCTATTCGGACAAGCCATTCACCAAACGATGGTTGCTCAAAATCCTGGCACGGATGGTTGCGTGGCGCGCGGATGCGCTAACGTGCGTCTCCCATGATATGGTCGATCAATACCGGGACATATTCCCAAACAGCAAACACGTGTGCGTCTATAATATCGTGGATCAACCTGCCGCTCGGGCCAAGATCGAATTACCGGTCGAGGATCCCTGGTTCAATGACAAGGCTCTGCCGTTGATTGTCGGCGCTGGCAGCCTGATGCCATGGAAGGGCTTCGACGACTTGATCCGCGCAGTTCGGATCCTGGTCGACGGGGGGCGACCCGTCCGACTCGTCATCTTGGGCGAGGGGGATACACGGTCCGCGCTGGAGCAGCTCGTTCGCGATCTTGATCTCGAGGCTTATGTCCGCATGCCGGGGCGGACCAGCAATCCGCTTGCCCATTTTGCCCGTGCCGACGTGTTCGCGCTATCGTCCCATGTGGAAGGGCTGCCAAACGTCCTCGTCGAGGCCATGATGGCCGGATGCACGCCCGTCTCGGTCGACTGCCCGACGGGCCCGAGAGAGGTCTTGCAGGAGGGACGCTACGGCTATCTCACGAAGATGCGCGACCCTGACGATCTGGCGAGAGGCATCGCGCTTGCTTTGGACCACCCGATCGCGCCCGATATTCTTGCCGAAGGCGTGCGGCCGTTTCACCAAGACGTCGTCATTGCGCGGCATTTCGAATTGCTTGGTCTTCAGCCGTGACGATGCGCGTCGGCCTGAACGCGACTTGCTTCAATAATCGACCCTCCGGCGCCAACCAGCGTTTCGTGATGATATACGGCAGCCTTATCCGGCAGCGGCCCGACATTTCGTTCGTCATATACGAACCGGCCGACCAACGGGTTGCCGACTGGTTCCATGGCGCCCCGAACGTCATCGCGCGGCGCACACCTTTGCCGAGCGTCGGGCGACTGGCGCGACAGCGTGCCGGTCTGGGCTACTGGAATGGGCAGTTGCGAACCGACCGGCTGGACCTTTTCGAGGCCTTCAACCTGCCGCTGGTCACGGCACCTAACTGCCCGACGATCCTGACCATCCATGATCTCCGACCGATCTCCTCCAAAGAGCCGTTCGCGCGTCGCTTTGTCGCCAACCTCGTAACCCACCACGCTTTTTCTCGCGCCGACCGGATCATCGCCGTATCGAATGCGGTGCGCGACGAGATCCTCGCCTTCCACCCGTCGGCGTCGGTTTCAACCGTCTATAACGGCGTCGATGCAAGCGCCTTCGTCTCGCCCGGGACCGCGGCGATCGCCGACCTGCGACGGCGGTACGCGGTGCCTGAGCGCTTCGTCCTTGCGATCGGGCATCTCGAGGCGCGCAAGAATCTCGGCCTGCTGGTCGAGGCGATCGGTGTGTTGCGCGACGCAGGTACGCCCCGCCCGCTGGTGATCGTCGGGAACGACGGCGGGCAACAGGAAGCGATCCGCGCGCGTATCGCAGCGCTCGATCTCGGAGGATTGATCACGATGATCCAAGGCGCCGACGATGCGACCGTCCGCACTCTTTATGCCGCGTGCGACCTGCTCGCTTTTCCGTCGCGATACGAAGGCTTCGGCATCCCGATTCTTGAGGCGATGGCGGCGGGCAAGCCGATGGCACTCGCCGATACTCCCGTGTTTCGCGAACTGACGCAGGACAAAGGCGTGTATTTCCAGGTGGACGACGCCGCCGCCGCCGCTCGCGCGATCGACTCCGTATGGAGCGACGCCGAGGAACGCGCGCGCCAGACACGGTTCGGCGACGCGCGGGTACAGGATTTCGGCTTCGACGTGCTGGCGAGGCAGATCGCCGCGATTTACGAACAGCTGGTTTGATCAAGCCCGAGGATGCTAGCCAGCCGCCGGCGCGTCGCCCGGGGAGAATGATCGCGCTCGTATAGCGCGCGCATCGCCGGATCGTAGGCCGGCGGGGCAGGGGCCCGAACGGCGGTGATGAAATCCTTCGCATCGGTGCACAGCGCGTTGGCGGCGACGACGTCCGGGGCATATCCAGAAAAGGCTTCCGCCGTTCCCGCCACATGCTTGCCGAACATCAGTGCCTCGGCGACCTTGGTCTTCATCCCCGACCCGTCGAAGATCGGCGCGATGACGAGCCGCGCCCTATCGTAAAGCGGTGCGAGCCGATCGACCGCACCCAGCACGCGTACGTTCGCGGTATTTTCGAGCGAGGCGCGCATCGCGTCCATTCCCTGTCCGACGACGTGCGTCGGGATTTGGATGCGCGGTGCGACGTGCCGGGCGAACCACGCGATCCCCGCCTGGTTGGCATAGAATGCGCCGCCGACGAACAGCAACGGCGCATCATCGTCCAGCGGCGTGGAGGCCGGCGTGCCATCCGCCTGATCGGTCAGCGCCATCGGCAAGATATGGTCCGCACCGCGCCCGTACAGCCGTCGCAGCCCCGCATCGTCGCGGTCGCTGAGCGCAACTACATCGCTACTGTGCCGCATCGCGAGCCGCTCGGCGGCGTAGTTGCCGATCAACACCCCGGCCGCGCGCGCACCCGGTATGCGGCGCAACGCGCCGAGGAAGAAGCGCGCTTCCACATTGTGGCAGAAAGTGATTATCCGAACCTCGGGCTTGGCCCTGCGCACCGCTGCGGCAAGATAACCGAGGTTCGATCCGTCGAGCCAAAGCGCCTCGGCGTCATGGGCTTCCACGGCCGCGATCACCGACCGCGCCTGGGATTGCGTTGCCCCATCGACCTGACCCAGGAGCCGCTTTAACGGGCCGGCGGTCCCGTGAACGCGGTGCATCCGCAGGTTGCGCCCGACCAATGCAGCCAGCGCGTCGCGATGCACGCGCGCCAGCATCGCCCGACCGCCACGAGGACGATCGATTTCCGTCGGGGTGCAAAACAGCAGGCGCATCGCGCGCCGGTCTCAGCGGTCGTTCAGGAAAACGATATCGAGTTCCAGCAGCTCGACGCGGTCGTGATCGAAGCCGTTCTCCTTCGCCGCCACCACGCGGAAGCCGCGCTCCGCCATCCAGTGGACCAAAAACAGCCAGTCGTCCTGCTTCTGGTACAGCTGGCGCACTGCCAGTTCGGCCTGCACGAGTTTGAAGCGGCCGAGGCTTTCGGCTGCCCCCACCAGCACCTCCTTCTCGAAGCCCTGGGTATCGATCTTCAGATATGCGGGTCCGGGCGGAAGCGGGTTGCGCGCGAGATATGTGTCCAGCCGTACGACGTCGACCTCTTCGGTTCGCGTCGTCCGCGCGATCTCGAACTTCTCAGCGGAATAATCGGACAGGCCGAGAAACGAGCTGAAGACGGTCGCATCGGACACGTTGATCGAACGACGCTCGTCTCGATCGCCTACGCCGCTATGAACCGTCGTCCAGCGTGCGTCGCCCTCGGCCCGCGACTGGAGGCGCCGATATACTGACGAGATCGGTTCGAAGGAGACGATGTCGCCGGCGAAGCGGTGCTCCCGCAATTCGGCGCCATACTGACCTTCGTTCGCGCCGAAATCGAACACTGTGTCTATGCCGTGATGGCGCAGAAGGTCGGCGAAGTCGGGCTTTCGTGCGGCGATGTGATAGCCCGACGATTGCAACGCGCGCTTGATTATGGATTTCAACATGGATGGTCTCCGTCATCGCCCGCAAGTCGTTCGCCGGTAACTAGCAGGCGCCGCTCTACACGATCAGGTGGTTCGCGAAGAAAGATTGCATCTCGGGCGTCGCAAAGGGGCCGTCATGGGGGACCAAGAGAAAATTGCGCCAGCGATCGTTTCCGCGGATCGATGATGCCTTTTGCAGACCGGCATCGGTCATCAGATATGGCGTGAACGCGTATCCGGCGCTTTCCAGCACGTCGTGAAGATCCGGGCCGGTCTCGTGCTTGGCAAGTACTTCGACGACGATGATCGGGTTTGTTCGACGAATGAATTTCAGCCCGCCGGCAAGGACTTGAGGCTCCGTCGTTTCCGTATCGATTTTTATCAGGACGGCTCCAGTCAAAGACGGGAAAAGAGCGTCCAACGTCGAGGTTGCAACGGTCACCTCGTCAAGTTCGGTGCCGTGTTCGTCGCTCATGAAGCTTTTGGAAAGACTCGAACTGCTCGGGATACCATCCGGCACGGAATAAAAGGTTAGGTGACCGACGCTGGTATTCAGGGCCAACTCATGAACGGTGGGCTTCAAACTGTTGAGCTCCAAATTCCGCCGCAGGATCCGTGCGACCTTGGGCAATGGCTCGAAGCAATAGAGCTTTGCGGCTGGATTCGTCAGTCCGGCAACCAGGGAGAAATGTCCCACATGCGCTCCGATATCCAGGATATGCTCTGCGCGTTCGGCGAGCGCCCGCCAAATTGGAAGAACCTCGGGCTCTTGACCCTTCCATCCATCGTAGAAAACCGATGTCGTCACCGACTCCGACGCAGCGCATTCCATCGTCAGGGTTTTGCCGTCGGGTAGCCGCGTGGTGATTTTCCCGACGCGGGGGATACGGGCGATGAGCCGGCTACGAACATCGGAGGCTGGCAGTTTCCGTGCGGCGGACGAGATGAGCCGGTTCGTCGTGGGAGAATCCCGTAATATCCGCGCCAGCTTTTTCAGCGGCTCCGGTAAACGGAGGGGGGTCGTCATAACGCCTTAGCCTTTTCGATCGTAAGCGACGGTGTCGTTTGCCGTTTGGAGGAATTGGGTAGCGATGCGCCGGGGTGAAAAGTGGAGCGCCCTTTCCCGCTGTGTGCGGGGATCGCGCGGATGATCCAATTCTGCTCCCATAGCTCGGGCCATCGCATCGACGTCTCCTATCGGGACGATGCTGCCATACTCATTGTCGCCTAGAACATCGCTTGGTCCACCGCAATCTGTGCTGACGATACTGATCCCGCAATACAGCGCTTCGACCAGGACGTTCCCGAAACCCTCTGCATCCGACGTTAAAACTAGGACTTTAGCGGATGCCATGTACGAGGCTGGCGTCGCTACGAACCCCGTGAACGTAATGCATGACGACAGTCCGAGCTCCGCCACCCGGGTCTCCAACGCTCCTCGCAACGTGCCGTCACCGACGAACGTCAAAGTCGCAAGGCGCCGGTCCGCAACCTTCGCGAAAGCGTGCAACGCAAGCATAGGGTTCTTTTGCGGGTCGAGGCGGCCGACAAACACGAAATCGCTGGATTGTTCGATATCCTGTCTGATGGGATCAGGTATTGGGTTGCTTATAACGGCTATTCGTCCCCGTAATCCACACGTAAGATGCGATATGTCTTCCCGAACCGCATTTGAAACCGCTACGATCCTGTTCGCCATACGGTAGAACAAACTTGCCGTTATGCCGTAGAGCCTCCCGGAATGTACGGGAGTATTGCTGGGTTTTGCGTGCTCCCATAACAGAAGTCTGAACCTCGGATAGATCAGGCGCACAAGACAGGCGCACAGATTTAACTTCCAGAAATTGCAAACGATGACGTCCGGTCTATGCTTGAAAACATATTTCAGCAGCGCGAATGGAAGCTCGTAGGTACGGTTGCAGCCCAGATCGACCACGCCGATATCCTCAGCCTCATCGAGGAATTGTCCGATCTTCTGCATTACCAAGATGTCCACGGACATGCCTTGCGCCATAAGCGCGCGTGCGAGCGTGATGGTGACGCGTTCGGTTCCTCCGAAGTTCAGGCTGGGCAGTACTATCGCCACCCTTCGACGCCGTGGCGAGCGCTCCCCCGGACGCGGTTCGGCAGATACTCCCGCCGTCAACGCCGATCTACCAGTAGAAAAGCAATCGGGCTTTCAGGCCGGTCAAACATTCGCTGTCTCATCTGTGCCGCGTTTGGCCGGCAGGGCTTGGGGGAGGAGGGGCAGAAACCCCAATGTATAAGGCATGGGGCTCCCTATTACACCGTGGGTGAAGGTCAAGGCTGCAGGGCTTTGCAACCGGCTTCCTATCTAGTACCCGCGCCAGCCTTGGGGGTTTGCGGTTGCCGAACTGATTATCTCCCGTCCTGATGGTTGCGCGAAGGCATATGGCTTTGTTTAAATCGAACGGCTCGTTGCTGATGCGACTGGCGGCACAGTTCTCAAACCACCGCCGGCGGCAGTTCGTATTTGTCTTCCTGCTCACGCTCGTCGGCGCGCTGGCGGAGCTTGTCAGCATCGGTGCCGTGCTCCCTTTCCTGCAACTCATCGCTGCGCCGGAGACCGTCGGCAGGTTGCCTGGCGCTACCGATGCGATGCAGTTTCTGGGCATTACCCGGTATAGCGACCTGCTCTTTCCGGCGGGCATCCTACTGGTCACGGCCGCAATAGTTTCGGCCGTCATCCGTGTGATTTTGGTCTGGGTCAGCACCAGATTTGTGTTCGGTCTGACCCATGACCTTTCCGTCAAAGTGTTCGAGCATGTAATCCGTCAGCCTTACGAGTTATATCTGACGCGGAACAGCTCGGAGCTCATGTCTGGCCTCGACAAGGTCAATATCATCAGCACGTACTTTCTCGCGCCCGTCATCACGGCTTTGTCATCGGCTATCATCGCGATAGGTATCATCGCGATATTGGTCATGATCAACCCGTTCGTTGCGGTAGTTTCCGCCTTGTCTATTGGCGGCTTATATGTGCTGCTTGGTCTGTCGACGCGCTCCTTGCTAGTTCGGCTCGGCCGCGACCAGGCCGCGCTCAATATCACGCGCCTCAAGATTGCTCAGGAAGCGATCGGCGGTATCCGGGACCTGATCCTGGATCGATCCCATGCGCTGTTCGCCTGGCAGTTTCGCCTAGCGGACGCGCGCACACGCCGGGCCGCCTCCAACGTAAATACGATCGGGTCCGCGCCTCGCTATGTAATCGAAAGCATGGGGATCGTTCTTATTGCAGCCTTGGCCCTGTATTACTCGACGCAGCCCGGCGGGGTTCAGATGGCGCTTCCAGTGCTTGGCGCGCTCGCGCTGGGCGCGCAGCGGCTATTGCCTTTGGCGCAGGCAATCAACGTGGCGTATGTCCAGTATGCCGGGTCGATCGGAACCGTGGAGGACGTGCTTTCCCTACTCGAGGCGCCTCGTCTCGCAGAGCCCGAGCGAGCGATCACCGCTCCGATCGTGCCCTTTCAGCATGAGATATCGTTTGACGACGTGTCGTTCTCCTATGGCGAGGGTCAGGCCGCACTGATCGACGTCAACCTCCGCATCCCCCGCGGCGCTCGGGTCGGCATCATAGGGCGCACGGGCAGCGGCAAGACCACGCTTATGGACGTCCTGGCGGGATTATTGTCGCCGACGTCCGGCGTCATTGTGATCGACGGCGTGCGACTGGACGGCTCCGGCGTGGAGAATTGGCAAGCGCAGGTCGCGCATGTCCCGCAGTCGATCTTCCTGCTGGACGACTCCGTCGCCGCAAATATCGCCTTTGGCTTACCGCAAGCAAAGATCGATATGGATCGCGTGCGTGATGCAGCGAAGCGGGCGTCCGCTGCCGATTTCATCGCCGATATGCCGGCAGGATATGACACTCGGGTCGGCGAACGAGGCGTGCGGCTGTCCGGCGGGCAACGTCAGCGCCTCGGCATAGCACGCGCGCTCTACAAACGGGCTACAGTTCTGATCCTGGACGAGGCGACCAGTGCATTGGACAACGCGACCGAGCGCTCGGTTATGGATGAGATCAAGCGGCTGGATCGTAGCCAGACCGTCATCATGATCGCACACCGTTTATCGACCGTCGCGGGATGCGATTTCATCGTTCAAATAGAGGGCGGGCGGATCGCTGCGCTCGGGAGCTACGACGAAATCACGGCGCGACTTGGCCAATAACCGAGCAGGTGCGGGTTTTTATCGTCCGTCTTCCATCAATGTCGTGGAATATGGCAGCCAGTAATTGGCATTGTCCGCGAAGTTCAGCCATACGAATTGAACTAAAAGGCAATAAAATATAACGGCGAACAAAACCGAGGGTAAAGCCTTTCCGGTGCTGGTGAAAACATATGGAATCCTGGAGTATAGAATAAACTGCAACGGTATGAAGTAGAGCGACATTCTATCTACGCCAGAGGATGCCGACGAGATCGTCAAGGCCGCGACGAGCAAAATGGAAATCACCGAGCATACCATCCAAAAGCTTTTTTGAAACGGCGGCATCTCCATCTTCGATCTGAAAAGGATGAAGAGAATGCCGGGAACGACGGTCATGGCAACGCGGATGGCTGCGCCCTGCGAGTCGTAATTCCCGTCCACGTAATTGCTGATAAGTCTGTCCGACGAGTCCCCGAGAAATGTTATCGACAGGATGACGAAGAAAACACCGCCGATCATTCCAAACAGAATGTTCCGCCGCAAAACAGGAACCAGCGCGAGCGGAAGGATGAGAATGGCCGTCTTATGAAACAATGCAGCCAGGCTGATCAGGACCACCAGCTTTATCAGGCGTTCTTCGGACGCATCGGAAACGGCGAAGCAAATAAGTCCGATCGCCGCCGCTTGCCTTGTATATCCCATCGCAACGACGATGATGAGATAGGGTACGGCGACCAATATGGCCAACGCCGGATTGGGCTGGCGCCAGGCAAGTCTGGCAACACCGGTCATGAAAAGGGCGCCGCATACCAAATTTACGAAGCTGATGCCGAACCCGAACTGTACCGCCAGCCAGTTCAGCGCGGCGTACCCAGGATCGGTCGTTTCCATGGCTGCCGGTAACGAGAGGAAATAGATGTCCTCAAAAATGCGCTGGTACGCGCCCCAGTCTCCGCCTACCTCGTTCCGGAATCCGATCATCAAGGTCGTCAGCAGGGCGGCCGGTATGAAGAAGTACAGGCGGGAATCGCGTTCGCTGCGACGTTCCGCCTGAACGGCGCCTGCGGCCCATAATGAGAATAGCAGCCAGTAAGGTAACACGTGCACTCCAGTCGCGGCTGCGCGTGCGCAGGAATGCGCGACGATATAGCCCTCGTCACGGCGGGGTCCAGCGCATAAAGCGCGGTCGGCGATGCCGGTCGCCGATGGAGCCGTATGACCAAGACAATCGTCCTGTCGATCAATTCGAGCTGGAACCTCGTCAATTTCCGCAGCAATCTCATCGGCCGCCTGCAGCGCGAGGGGTTCGAGGTCGTGGCCCTGTCTCCGGTCGATGCGCACGTTGCGCCGCTCGTGGCGCTGGGGGTGCGGCATATCCCGATCGACGTCGACGCGAAGGGCGTGTCGCCCATCGGCGATCTCCGGCTGGCGGCGCAATATTGGCGGATCCTTCGCGGGCTGCGGCCGGTCGCGTACCTCGGCTGGACGATCAAGCCCAATGTCTATGGCTCGCTTGCCGCGCACGCGCTGGGCATTCCGGTGATCAACAACATCTCCGGGCTCGGCACCGCGTTCATCAAGGTCAATGTGCTGACCCGGATCGTGCGGGGCCTGTACCGGACCGCGCTGTCGCGGTCGGCGACGGTATTTTTCCAGAACCGCGACGATCGCGATCTGTTCGTCGCGCAGCGTTTGGTCCGGGCCGAAAGCACCAGGCTGCTGCCGGGCTCGGGGATCGACCTGACGCAGTTCACACCCGACGCCGGCGACACGACGCATCCCGAGCAATTGCCACTGGCGTTCCTGATGGTCGCACGATTGCTGCGCGACAAAGGGGTGATCGAATTCGTCGAGGCGGCGCGGATCGTTCGCGCCGCGCACCCCGAGGTCGAATTCCAGCTCCTCGGCTTCCTGGATGTCGAGAATCGTACCGCGATCAGTCGGGCGGAGGTCGAGGGCTGGGAAGCGGAGGGGGTGGTACGCTATCTCGGGTCTGCGTCGGACGTGCGACCCTATCTGGGGCGCGCGATGGCGGTGGTGCTGCCTTCGTATCGCGAGGGCATGCCGCGCTCGCTGCTGGAAGCGGCGGCGATGGCGCGCCCGCTGATCGCCACCGATGTACCGGGCTGCACCGAGATCGCGCGCGCGGGGGAGAATGCGATCCTGTGCAAGGTGCGCGACGCGGGCTCTCTGGCGGAGGCGATGTCGGCCATGCTCGCGCTCGCCCCCACCGAACGCACGACGATGGGCGCCCGGGGGCGGGAGATTGCTGAGCAGGAATTCGACGTGTCGGTGGTCGAGACGCGCTATCTCGACGCGATCGCCCGCGCCGGCGTCTCGATCACAGGTTCAGGTGTCTAGCGGTCGATTTGGCCGAGCGCGGCCGGGCATAGGGACGCGCACCCGCGATCAACGCGACGCAGGCGGCGAAGACCGCCGATAGCGCCGCGGTGCGAAGCGGATAATCGACCAGGCTGTGCATCAGCATCGCGATCACGGCGATTACCGCGGCCTGGGCGAAGGGATCGCGGTCCTCGGCGCCCCAGATGGCGCGAACGCGGCGCACGCCCCAGTAGAGGAACGCCGCGATCAGGAGTAGACCGGTGAGACCGGTCTCGAGCAGCAGTTCCAGCCAGTCGCTATGGGCGTGGTTCATGAAGGTGCCGGTGACGGAAGCGAGCGGTTCCTGCGTATGATAGATGGACTGGAAGGAGCCGAGCCCGGATCCGACGGGGAAATATTCGCGCGCCGCCTGGAACGTCAACGCGAACGACGTCTGGCGGGATTGCTCGACGTTCGCCGTCTGGTGGCCGAACAAATTGTTGCCGAACGGGCCGACCGCGATCAGCACGATCGCCGCCACCGACGCGACGATCGTCCCGATCAGCAGGGCACGGCGCACGAGCGGTTTCTGCCGCCCGAACGTCAGCCATGTGCCGAGCGCGACCGGGACGCACAGCCCGATCCCCGCCAGCGAGGAATTGATCAGCAGCCCGACGAAGATCACCGCATACAGCGCACCGATCAGAAACCGCACCGCCGATGCGCTGCGCGATGACCCGCTGCGGCGCAGCAACGTCGCCTGGAGCGCGGCGAGAAACGGAATGCAGACGAGCAGCAAGGTGGCGTTGTGGTTGCTGTTGGCGAAGAAGCCGACCGCCTGGCCGATATTCGTCACGTCGTAGAAGTACGCGCTATCTCCGCCGATCACCTGCAACGCGCCGACCGTGACGGCAAGAAGCGTCACCGCGACGATGACGGTGGCGATTCCGCGGGCGCGAAAGGCGCCGAGCGCGACGATGCTCAGGAATATGGCGAACGCCGGCAGCAGCCACAACAGACTGTACAGGCTGTTTTGCGGCGCGAGCGATAGCGGAAGCCAGGGCAGGGGGAGGCCGAGCAGGGCATAGCCCTGCGCGACTGGGCCACGCCCCGGCAAATGCGTCCACAGCGCTGGTGGCAGCGGCACGAGTTGCAGCAACGCGAGGGCGACGAGCAGGCTGAGCAAGATCACCGCGCTGCGCAGTTGCGGCGCAGGGCCGGCCTGCAGCAGGTGCCAGACCCCCCAGCCGATCAGCGGCAGTGCGACGATCTGCAGCACGAGATTGGCGATAAACCCCGCCGCGCTCGCGCCCCCCAGCAGCAGGCAGAGCAACAGATAGGCAGGGACGATCCCGTGGCGCACGGTCAGGCGGTTCATCGCGTGGCTCCTGCAGCGCGCAGATCGATATCGCGCAGCGTCAGCGTGATCGCGGCGGGAAACTCTCCGCCGTTTCCGGTCAGCGTTAACTGTTGCGCGGGGCAGCCGGACGGAACCGTAAAGGCGGCAGCGATGCGGTTGGGTTTGCCGGTCGCGGTCGCGGCAACGTTGAGCAGCTCCGGCTTGCTACCGGTCACGCATTTCACCGTCCAGGCGAGTGAAGGCCCTGTCCCGGTCTTGCTGCCCTCGACGGTGAAGGCCAGGCGATAGGCACCGGGGGACAGGACGAGCAGTTGGCTTGCCAGGTCACCGGTCTCGCGCCCGTAATAGTTGATCGACAGCGTTCCGTCGCGCATGTCCGCGGCGCCGAGGCTGCCCGCGATCAGCGTCCAGTTGAACGGTGCGGAGGCCGGCAGTTCCTTGAACCCCGGATCGAAGATCAGCGAGTTGAGCTGGGCGGCGGGCACGCGGTAGATCGTCTGCCACACCGATCGCGCCGCGGCGAAATGCTGCCCCTCGACCAAACGGTTGACAAGAACCGGACCCCAGCTGCCGTCGTTGCCGGCCTCGTTTCGTGCGGCGGGGCTGGCGAGCGCGAAGATGGTGGCGGGCGCCGTCTGGGATTTGGCCAGTGTCGTCAGCACAGCCCGTTCCAGCACGGGATCGGTCCGCAACGTACGACGCACCGCGACGCCGGTGTCCGGGTCGAGACTCATCTGCGCCAGCGCCGTGGCGATCGCGTCCTGCGCCGGGCCGACCAGTCGCGATGCGATCGCGAACTGCGCCGCCGCATCGGCATACCGACCGGTGCGAAGATAACGATCGAGCAGCAGGAGATGGACCAGCGGCTCGCGCGGATCGAGCCGCTGCCCGGCCTCGAGCGTCTTGACCGCGCGTTGCGGCTCTCCGTCGAGCAATTGCTGGTGGCCGAGGATCACGAACGCGCGCGCTTCCAGCGGTGCTTCCTGCGCGGCCCGCCGCACGGCGGCGAGCGTTTCGGGGGCGAGAATGCCACGCTGTTTGACCAGCGCCACCGTCGCACGGGACAACAGGGTATCGGGATCGTGCGGCGCCAGGGTGGCGAGGGCCGGTGCCGACGCCGGCAGCACATTGACCACCGCCGATCGCACGCAGGCCCATGCGATCGCGATGCCGAGGACTGCAAGAACGAGCGCAGAAACGAGGCCGCGCACGCGGGACGGTTCCTTATTCGTCATGCGAAGTATTCAGCATGATCCGCCGCTTCTTGTCGTTGCTGTCGGCGACGTAGCGATATTCGGTGTTCTTCTGACCGTATCCATAGCCGTACCCGTAGCCGTAGGACGCCTGCGCCTGATAGCGGGTCAGGATCGCACCGATCACATGCGCCCCGGCGGTCCGCAGGCGGTTCTGCGCCTCCACGACAGCGCGGGTGCGCGTGCGGCCGGACTCGACGACCATCAGCGTCGCCTGCACCATCGTCGACAGCAGCGGGGAGTCGGCGAGGCCGAGGATCGGCGGACCGTCGATGACGACATGGTCGAACGTCGCCGCGGCGTCGGCCAACAGAGAGGCGAAGCGTGCCGACGCGATCAGTTCGGGTGGGCTCGGCGGCACGGTGCCGGCGGGCATGATCCACAGGCCCTCGACATCGGTGCGCAGGACATGTTCGCTGAGCGAACTCGCATTGGTCAGGATGTGCGACAGGCCGACCTCTTCGCGACCGGTGACGAAGGCAGGGCGGCGCATGTCGGCGTCGATCAGCAGAACGGTCTTGCCCAGTCGCGTGAAGCTCTGCGCCAGCGCCCAGGCGGAGGTCGACTTGCCCTCGGCCGGTCGGGTACTCGTCATCAACAGCGTCTTGGGCGCGCCGCCTTCCGCGACGAACTGAAGCGCCGTCGCCGTCGACAGATATGCCTCGGTTACCGGCGAAAGCGGATCCTTCAACTCGTCGATCGGCTTGGCCTGCTTGGCGTTCGGAATACCGCCGAGGAACGGCAGCTGCATCTTGTCGCGCACGTCGTCCGGGGTCTTGATCGTATCGTTGATGAATTCCAGCGCGATCGCGGCAAGAATTCCGGCGACGAAGCCCAATGCGGCGCCGATGATCAGGTTGAGATACAGGTTCGGCGAGAAGGCGCCGCCCGGGATCTGTCCGCGATCGACCACCGATGCCACCGCGGTGCCGATGCCGCTGGCGACGCCGATCTCCTTGTACCGCTGCAACAGCGCGTCGTAGAGCGAACGGTTGGTGTCCACATCGCGTTGCAGGATCGTGTACTGGATCCGACGGCCACGCTGGTCCAGCACGGACGAGCTCAGTCCGGCGACCTGCGCCCGGAGGCGGTTTTCTTCGCCCTGTGCCGCTTGATATTCCTGCCGCAGCGTCCCGATGCGATCGCTGTTGGCCGTGCGCGTTTCGCTGACGACCGATGCCTTCAGCGCATCGATCCGCGCCCGTAGCGCCACCATGTCAGGATAATCGGGGCGGAACGTCTGCAGCTTCTGCTGATACTCACCGTCCAGCGCGGCGATCTGCGCGCGGAGTGGCGCCGCGTTGGTGCTGCCCTCGGTCGTGGCGCCGCCGATCACCGCTTCGCGATACCGCTGCTCGGCCGCGATCCGCTTCGCCTGCGTCGTCGCCAGCGCGCTGTTGAGCGCGACGAGCGTGCTGCCGGTGAGGGAGTTGGTGTCGCCGCCGGTCTCGCTGCTCCCGGTGCTGATCAGGCCCTGCTGCTGCGCGTAGGCGGTCAGTTCGCGCTCCGATTTTTCAAGGTCTCGGCGCGTGTTGACGATCTGGCGCTGGAGAAACTCACGCGCATAGGAGGAGGACGCATAGCGCCGCTCGAGATTGGTCGAGACATAGGCGTCAGTGATGCCGTTGACGACGCGCGCCGCGAGCTGCGGATCGCGGGCTACGAAGTTGATGTCGACCAGCTGGCTTTGCGGGCGCAGCTTAACGCTGGTCCCGCGCTGCACCATGCCCGCCGCAGCCTTGGTGTTCTGCGTGCGGTCCGCGCCCTTGCCGGCGATCGTCGGATCGCTCGCGAGGTTGAGATCCTGGGCCACGCGTTCGGCCAGCGCGCGGCTGTTGAGCAGCCCCAGTTGCGTCCCGATGAAGTTCGTGTCGCGCATCGCCGACGTCTGCCGGCCGCCCTTATTGCCTTCGCCGGAAATCACTTCGATCTCGGGCGGGGTAAGCTCGATCGTCGCGGTCGAGCGGTATTTCAGCGGCGTGAGCAGTGTGACGAGCACCGCACCGGCGAGACCGACGCCGATCGCGGCAAGGATCAACCAGCGCCATTCAACGAGCACGCGCCAGATCAGCGCCAGCGACAGCTCGCGACCGCCCTTCGCCGAGCCGTAGCTGCCATAGCCCGCACCTGCGCTGGGGAGCGCGAGATCGCGCGATTGATCGCGGCCGACCGTCAGATTCGTCGGGGCCGTGGGCCCGATGCTTGCCATGTAGAGGTAGTCCTAGAGTCTAAATCGAATTGAAGGTCAGAACGCGAGGAACAGCGTCGTCAGCGGCAGGGCTTGGAGCACGTCGCGTTGTGCCTTCTTGATCGCCGACCCGTCCACGACGATCGTATCGCCCGGATAAATCTGAGGATCCTCTTCAGTGCCGCGGCGGATGCGGGTCAGGTCGAAAGCGGCGGCCATGCGCTTGCCGTCGATCGTGCGGAAAATCGCCACCCGCTTCGGGTTCGCAAGATCATCCGTGCCCTTTGCCAGCGCAACGGCCTGGATCAGCGTCAGCGATCCGACCGCCGGGAAGATGCCCGGCTGTCGCACCGATCCGTCGACCGTGACGACGCGGCTCGCAGATTCCTTCAGCGTGACGGTAACATTCGGGTTGCGGAGATATTTCTCGCCAAGCTTCCGTTCGATCACCGAAGCAAGCTGGCCGGTGCTGAGACCAACCGCATCCAACCGCCCGACCAATGGCATAGTGATGCGGCCGCTCTGGTCGACCGAATAATCGCGGCTGATATCGGCGACCTGGAACACGCTGACGGTGATCGTATCCAGCGGCGCAAGCTTGTAGAGATCATCCGCTGCGGCGACCTTTGGGGCATCGGGAACACCGAAGTTGCTGACATTGTACGGAATCGCCCCGCCGCGGCTTCCTCCACAAGCTGCCAACTGCAAAGCCAGACCAACCACAGTGATCGGGACAATCAATCTGCGCCACAACATACCAAAAAGCCCTGCAATCACATCGCATCGTAGCCGATGCGGACCGAACTCTTACAGTCAACGACCCTGGGTCGCAACCCGTGCGACTATTCCCCGGTGGCCAGGAAGCGCAGATCGCTTCCCTCGACGACCGCTGCGGTCAGCGTTCCGGACCGATAGGCGCCGGTATCGATGCCGATCCGGTTCGGGCGGCGTTCGACGCCTTCGCTGATGGTATGACCGTGGACCACCATGCAGCCATGATCGTGTCCGTCCGACAGGAACGGCTGCCGGATCCAGCGTAGATCCTGCGGTTGTTGCTCTTCGATCTTAACGCCAGGCCGGATGCCGGCGTGCACAAACAGATAGTCGCCGAACCTGAATGTATCGCCCATGTCTTCGAGGAACCGGATATGCTCTGCAGGGATCGCTTCGCGCAACACCTCCGCGATCCGTTCCTCTTTCATCGCCTGAAGCGCGCTCGGCGAAACGCCGTAGCTCTCGGCGCAGGCATCGCCGCCATAGCCGAGCCAGTCATAGGCGAGATGCGGTTCCGCGTTTAGGATCCGGAGCAGGACCTCCTCGTGATTCCCCATCAGGAAGAGCGTCTTGGCGGGGAAGGCGCCAAGCGAGCACAGGCGGTCTATGACGCCTGCGGAATCGGGTCCGCGATCGATCAGGTCGCCCAGGAAGCACAATCCGATCGTCGCCAGCGGGCGCGCCCGTATGTCGGCTTCGATCCGGGCCAGAAGCTCGTCGACGAGGTCAAGTCGCCCGTGGATGTCGCCGACCGCATAGACGCGCTGTCCTTCCGGACCGGAATATTCCGGAGCCGCCATGTTGGCGGAAATGCGACGGAACAATTTCTTTAACAAAGCGACCTCGACCGGAACTCATACGCGCCGGCCGGGACGATCATCCCGGCGGGTGCGTTGTAATCGCGTCCGTTACAGCGTCCAGAGGCGAATGTCGCGCGGCAGTTGGTCGGACCCCGCAAGAGCGTTTTTCAGGTCGACGATGCCGCCCTGCGGCGCCACCATCGCGGTAAAGCGCGCAAAGCCGGCGAGCAACTCTTGGTGCGGCACGGCCAGCACTAGCAGATCGTACGGCCCGGCCGGGTCTTCGAGCAGGTCGATGCCATATTCGTGCTGTGCTTCGGGCGCGGAGACGAGCGGGTCGTGGACGTCGACGTGATGACCCAGGGCGGAGAACGCCGAAACGAGCTCGGCCACTTTCGAATTGCGCAGGTCCGGCACGTCCTGTTTGAAGGCGAGGCCCAGCACGAGCACCCGACCGCCGCGGGCGCCGTTCCAGGCGTGGACCTGACCGGCAACCCAGTTCGCCATGCCGTCGTTCGTATCGCGCCCGGCAAGGATGATCCGCGGGTCGCATCCGAGCTCCGTCGCGCGGTGCGCCAGATAATAAGGGTCGACACCGATGCAATGTCCGCCGACCAGACCGGGTTCGAATTTCAGGAAGTTCCATTTTGTCCCCGCCGCCGCGAGCACGTCGTAGACCGACAGGTCCATCCGCGCGAAGATCTGCGTGATCTCGTTGACGAAGGCGATGTTGATGTCGCGCTGCGCGTTCTCGATCACCTTGGCCGCTTCCGCTGCCTTGATCGATGCCGCGCGGAACACGCCGCCGGTGGTTACCTTGCCATACAAATCGGCGACCCGATCAAGCACATCCGGCGTCTGCCCGGAAACCACCTTGGTGATGCGATCGACGGTATGTTCGCGGTCGCCCGGGTTGATCCGTTCGGGCGAGTAGCCGAGGAAGAAATCCTCGCCGCAGACGAGTCCGCTGACGCGTTCGAGTTCGGGGCCGCACATGTCCTCGGTGACGCCCGGATAGACGGTGCTTTCGTAGACGACGATCGATTTCCGCCCGGCTTTCAGCATGCCGCCGACCGTCCGCGTCGCGGCCATGACGATCGACAGATCGGGCGTGTTGCTGGCATCGACCGGCGTCGGCACGGTCACGATGTAGAAATCCGCATCGGGGCACTCGGCCGGATCGGTGGTCAGCCGGAGGCTCGACGCGGCGAGGCGCTCGCGGTCGATTTCGCCGGTGCGATCATGGCCGTCGCGCAGTTCGGCGATACGCCCGGCATCAACGTCCAACCCCCAGGTCGACGCGGATTTGGCGAGCGCCACCGCCAGCGGCAGCCCGACATATCCGAGCCCGACCACTACGACATTCTTGCCTTCGGCCATTACCGGCTTCCTTAACGTATCCATTTCCGGCCCCTTTACCGGTAAAGTGACGTACGGCAAGCCGCCGGCGAACGCTTGCGCGGGCGGGCCGGGCGCGACATTACCGTCCGATGCGCGACACGGACGATCATGAAAGGCGCGAGGCACGCGCGTTTCGCTGCGTCGCCGTCGTCTGCGGCCACGTCGCCGCGGACGAGCCGGTCGGACCGGTCGATCGGGCAGAGCCGGCCGCGATCTTCGCGATGGTGCGCCGTCACCGGATATCCACCCGCGCGATCGCCGCCTTGGGCATCGCCCTGCGAGACGACGAACCAAGCCTTTCTGGCCGATTGACGGCGCTGGCCCGCGAGCGTGGTTTCGCTGCTCTCGGCAAGGCCGAACGTATGGCGACGATATCGCAGCGCCTCGCCGCCGCGAACGTCCGGCATCTGGCCATCAAGGGACCCGTTCTCGCACAGCAGATCTATGGCGACGTCGGCGCACGCGACAGCAAGGATCTCGACCTCCTGGTCGATCCTGCGTCAGTGACCGAGGCCGCCACGACCCTGATCGCGATCGGCTTTACGGAAACCGGCGAGACCGAACGGGGCGACACGCCTGCGGACAACAAGCATCGCACGTTCGTCGGCCACGGCATCGAGGTGGAGGTGCACACCCGCCTGCTGGACGTCGCTGCCATGCTGCCATTGTCTTTCGACGCAGTGTGGGCGCGGCGGGAGACGGTGACGCTGGGTGCGGTCGCCATTCCTGCGCTGTCGATGGTCGATACCCTCCTGTATCTTTGCGCGCATGGGGCGCAACACCTCTGGTTCCGGCTGAAATGGCTGGAGGATATCGCCCGTATCGTCACGCTTCCCGTACATCCGCAGATCGTGCCGGACGCGATCATGCGCGCCAGAGAGACCGGCGCCGAGGGAATCGTCACCAGCGCGCTCGACCTGGTCGAACGGGTGTTCGGCGTCGCCAGTCCGGTGCCGGTTACGGGCCGGCGGGGCGGTCGCGGGATCGTCCGTCTGTCGCTGGCGGCGCTGGCGGCACCCGCCGCTCATGCCGCCGCGCCGCCGATCGGATCGATCCTGCGGAAGGTGCCCGTCCAGTTCGCCATGGCGCGCAGTTGGCGGTATCGACGCGACCTGATCCGGCTGTTGGTTCTCGCACCCCGAACCTTCGACGCGAAGGACCTGCCGCCTGGGCTTCGCTGGCTGCGTTTGCCGCTGCGACCGATCATGTTGCTCCGCGATCGCCTGCGGCGCGGACGTTCTTGAGGAGAGTGACTTGGCTTCCGAAGATATTGTCGATCTGGTCGAATCGCATCAGGCATATGGTGGTACGCAGAGCGTGTACCGCCACCGATCCCGTTCGACCGGCACCGAGATGACCTTCTCCGTCTTCGTGCCGCCCCACGCAGATGGCGCGACTCTGCCGGTGCTGTGGTATCTGTCCGGGCTGACCTGCACGCATGCGAACGTCACGGACAAAGGCGATTACCGCCGGGCCTGCGCCGAACATGGCGTGATCTTCATCGCCCCCGATACGTCTCCGCGCGGCGACGAGGTGCCGGACGACGATGCGTATGATTTCGGCAAGGGCGCTGGCTTTTACGTCGATGCGACCGAGGCGCCGTGGGCGACCAATTTCCGCATGCGCTCCTATATCGAGCAGGAATTGCCGGAGGTGGTCGCGGAGGCCTTCCCGGTCGCGGATCTGGCGCGGCAGGGGATTACCGGCCACTCGATGGGCGGACACGGGGCGCTGACGATCGGATTGCGCAATCCGGACCGGTTCCGGTCGGTCTCGGCATTCTCCCCGATTGTCTCGCCTTCGAACTGTCCGTGGGGCGAGAAGGCGCTGACGGGATATCTCGGCGCGGATCGACAGGCGTGGCGCGAATATGATGCTTGCGCGCTGATCGAGGACGGCGCGCGCACCGCCGCGCTGCTGGTCGATCAGGGCGATGCGGATCAGTTTCTGAACGCGCAGTTGAAGCCCAAATTGCTGCGCACGGCCTGCGCCGCCGCCGGGATCGACCTGACGCTGCGGATGCAGCCGGGATACGATCACACCTATTATTTCATCTCGACGTTCATGGCCGATCACGTCAAGTGGCATGCCGAGCGGCTTGGGGGCGGATCCGAATGAACCGATACGACGTGGTGATCGTGGGCGCGGGTCACGCCGGTGCGCAGGCTGCGATCGCTTTACGCCAGGCCAGGTTTTCCGGCAGCATCGCGGTGATCGGCGACGAACCGGATCTGCCATACGAGCGCCCGCCACTGTCGAAGGACTATCTGGCCGGCGAAAAGCCGTTCGAACGATTGCTGATCCGTCCGGCTGCGTTCTGGGCCGAGCGCGATATCGTCTTGCTGCTCGGGCTGCGCGTGACCGCGGTCGATGCGCAGGCGCATACCGTTTCGATCGGCGAGGACGCGGTTGGTTACGGGCATCTGGTCTGGGCCGGCGGCGGCAGTCCGCGCCGGCTGACCTGCGAAGGGCAGCATTATTCCGGTGTCCATTCGGTTCGCACGCGGGCGGATGTCGACGTAATGATGGGCGAACTCGCCGCGACACGGCGCGTCGTGGTGATCGGCGGCGGCTATATCGGGCTGGAAGCGGCAGCGGTGCTGACCAAGCTCGGCAAGCATGTGACTGTGCTGGAGGCACAGGATCGCGTGCTGGGACGTGTGGCGGGCGAGCCACTGTCCCGCTTCTTCGAGGCGGAACATCGCTCCCACGGTGTCGAACTCCGGCTCGGCGTCCTGGTCGCGGGCATCGAAGGCAAGGGGGAGCGCGTCACCGGCGTGCGCCTGTCCGACGACGAGATCGTTCCCGCCGACATGGTGATCGTCGGGGTCGGCATCGTCCCCGAAGTCGCGGCGCTGATCGCGGCAGGCGCCGAAGGCGGCAACGGCGTGAACGTGGATCGCCACTGCCGCACCAGCCTGCCTGACGTGTTCGCGGTCGGCGATTGCGCGCTGCACGCCAACGACTTTGCCGATGGGGCGCCGATCCGGCTGGAATCGGTGCAGAATGCCAACGATCAAGCAACCTGCGTCGCGAAGATGATCGTCGCCGGCGATACCGACGAGCCGCAGCCCTATCACGCGGTTCCGTGGTTCTGGTCGAACCAGTACGACCTCAAGCTGCAGACGGTCGGACTGTCGGTCGGCTACGACCAGACCGTCCTGCGGGGCGATCCGGCGACGCGGAGTTTCTCGCTGGTGTATCTGCGCGGCGGTCACGTGATCGCGCTGGATTGCGTCAATGCGACGCGTGATTACGTCCAGGGCCGGTCGCTGGTCATGGCCGGGTCCTCGCCCGATCCGGCCCGCCTCGCTGATACCGGTCAGGTCCTGAAAGAATTGGTATGAGCGCGCCGCTGATCGCCGGCGTCGAACTGGGTGGCACGAAATGCAATTGCATTCTCACCACCGGACCGGACGATATTCGCGACGAGGTCCGCATTCCGACGACCACGCCGGAGGAAACGCTGTCCGCGATCGAACGGGTGCTGGATCGCTGGCGGGGATTCGAGGCATTGGGCATCGCCAGCTTCGGGCCGGTGTCGATCGACCGTGATTCGACCACGTACGGCTTCATCACCGCGACGCCCAAGGCGGGCTGGACCAACACCGATGTCGCGCGGCGACTGGCGGCGCGGGTGGGGGTGCCGACCGGATTCAACAGCGACGTCGCCGGCGCGGCGCTGGGCGAAGGCAGATGGGGCGCGGCGCAGGGCCTGCCCGACCACGCCTATGTCACGGTCGGGACCGGGATCGGCGTCGGCATCGTGATGCGCGGGGAGCCGACCAGCGGCATGACGCATCCGGAACTCGGCCATATCCGTGCGACGCGGTTGCCGGGCGACGACTGGCCGGGCATCTGCACGTTCCACGGCGATTGCGTCGAGGGCATGGCATCGGGCCCCGCGATCGAACGGCGGACCGGGATAGCGGCGCCCGACCTGGCGCCGGATCATCCCGCCTGGGCCAACGTCTCGCACGCGCTGGCGCAATTGCTTCATACGCTCGTCCTTACCGGGATACCGCGACGGATCGTGATGGGTGGCGGGGTGATGACCGGGATGCCGCACCTGTTCCCGATGATCCGCGCACGATTGGTCGAAAGTCTCGCCGGATATGGCGCGACGGGCGATATCGCGCCGGTGGACGCCTATGTCGTACCCGCGGCGTTGGGGAACGATGCCGGGCCATTGGGGGCGATCGTGCTGGGGCGCCGGGCGCTGGGCCTGGACAGGCTATAGCGGCAGAGCGGGCTGTTCGACGGTTTCGATCTCGTCTTCCTCCGAAATGCCGGACAGCGTCAGGCCGAGCAACCGGATACCGCTGTCCGCCGGCAATTGCGTCTCCAGCAGCGCGATTCCTGCCGCGAGGAACGCCGCCTTGTCGGACACCGGGCCTGCGAACGATCGCGCGCGCGTGATAGTGTGGAAGTCGGAGTAGCGCAGCTTCAGCGTGACCGTCCGCCCGCGCACCTGATGGCGATCGATCCGCACCCACGCCGCCTCCGCCACGCGGTCGAGTTGCGCGATCAGGTCTTCGCGATCGGAATAGTCGCGGTCGAACGTCCGTTCCGCGCCGACCGACTTGCTCGCCCGGTTGACGCGCACCGGGCGGTTGTCCTCGCCGCGCGCCGCGTTGAAAAGATACTCCGCACTGCTGCGGAAGTTGGCGCGCAGCATGTCGATCGATTGCGCGCGCAGGTCCGCACCCGTCAGTATCCCCAGCCGTTCCATTTTCGCCGCGGTGACCGGCCCGACCCCGTGAAAGCGGCGCACAGGCAGGCTCGCGACAAAGGCCGCGCCCTTGTGCGGCGGTATCACGCAGATCCCGTCCGGCTTGTTCTGGTCCGACGCCAGCTTCGCGATGAACTTGTTGTACGATACGCCGGCCGACGCGGTGAGGCTCGTCTCCGCCCGGATCCGCTGCCGGATTTCCTCGGCGATCGCGCGTGCCGATCCCAGCCCGCGGATATCCTCGCTGACGTCAAGATACGCCTCGTCCAGCGACAGCGGTTCGATCAGATCGGTATAGTCCGCGAAGATCGCGCGGATCTGCTGGCTGACCGTGCGATAGACTTCGAACCGCGGCGGAACGAAGACGAGGTCCGGGCAGCGCCGTAGCGCGGTGACCGACGGCATCGCGGATTTGACCCCGAACGTCCGCGCCTCGTAGCTCGCCGCCGCGACCACGCCGCGCGCCTTGGACCCGCCGACCGCGACCGGGCGACCGCGCAGGCTGGGGTCGTCGCGCTGCTCGACGCTCGCGAAGAAGGCATCCATGTCGACATGGATCACCTTGCGCTGCGGGGAGTCGGGGTGGGACATTACGAGAACGCTATAGGCCCAAGTACCTGCCGGCACTAGGCTTTCGCGCGCGCGATTGCGAAGCCCGCCTCGGTCAGGCGAAAGCGGTCCGACATCACAAATGCGGCCCCCGGCCACTTTTGACTTGATCGCGGGGGGGCGGGGAGCTAGGCGCACCACCCTGCAATGTGTCGGGGCGTGGCGCAGTCTGGTAGCGCACTGGTCTCGGGGTCCAGGGGTCGTAGGTTCGAATCCTATCGCCCCGACCATTGCAGCGATATCTCCGATATCGAGGGCTCGGCCCGAACACCCCGCTTGCTAGAAACGCCGTCGGTCCGAAGCCGTTGGGCACGCGGCTTTTGTACGTCTTGGCGCTCGACCTGCCCGGCAGCTTTGCTATGTCCGCGCCGGTGCCCGCACTCGAAATCCTCGCGTCCCTGCTGATCGTCGTCAACGTCGCGCTCGTCGCACGGCGCAGCGTGTGGAACTATGCGTTCGCGATCGCAGGTGTGACGATCTATGCGTGGATCTTCTTCCACGCGCGGCTGTACAGCGACGCCGCGCTGCAGGGATTCTTCCTGATCGTGAACCTGTACGGCTGGCGGCACTGGTCGCGCGGCATCGCCGCGGCGGGCGAGGTGCGCGTTGGACGACTGACCTGGGCTGGACGGGCCGGCTGGGTGGTCGGGATCGCGGTCGCGGCAATCGCCTGGGGGTGGTTGATGCATCGTTTCACCAATGCCTCCTATCCCTTCGTCGATGCAGGCATCGCAATGGCTAGCGTCGCCGCGCAAATCCTGCTTTCTCGCCAGAAGCTGGAAAACTGGTTCCTGTGGATCGCGGTCGATATCGTCGCGGTCGGCCTGTACGCCACCAAGGATCTGTGGCCGACCGCGATCCTGTACATCCTGTTGCTGGCGATTTCGGTCTGGGGCCTGATCGACTGGCGCAAATCGGAACGCACATGACACGCACGATCTGTCTTCACGGCCCGGAAAGCACCGGCAAGTCGATGCTCGCGCCGCGGCTGGCGCGTGCGCTGGGCGGTGCGGTGGTGGACGAATACGGCCGGACCTTCGCCGAGGCGAACGGGCTGGACTTCACCATGGCCGACCTGCTGAGCATCGCGCAGACGCATGACGGGATCACCCGTGCGCTGGCCGCGGGCGGCATCGATCCGCTGATCCTCGATACCGACCCGCTGATGACCGCAGTGTGGGCGGACATGCTGTTCGGCCGGCGCGACCCGTGGTTCGACGACTGGAGCGGAACCGCGGACCTGTACCTGCTGCTGGATATCGACCTGCCTTGGGTCGAGGACGGCACCCGCATGTTCGGATCCGTCGCGGACCGGCAGCGCTTCTTCGACCTGTCCAGGGCGGAACTGGAGCGGCGCGGCGTCGCCTGGGCGCTGGTCGGCGGGCAGGGCGACGCACGCTTCGCCAACGCGCTCGCCGCGGTGCAGGCCGCCGGGCTGGCGTGAACCGGGACGGGGAGCCTTTGGGCCCGTCTTGCGGGCGGTGAAATTCCTGTCGCTCCAATTTCCCGTTCGTTTCGAGCGTAGTCGAAAAACAGGCTCCGGGTCCCGCCACCATTTCTCGACTGTGCTCGAAACGAACGGGCGGGTGCAACCCTGAACCGGCACAGCCCGGGTGGGCCGGGGGACCAATCACCCCCGACCCGAATGCCCGGAAGCGTCAGCCCTTCTTGCCGGCCTTGTATTTGCGCACCGCGGCGAGCGTGCCCTGAACGTGGCCGGCGGGGCTCATCTGGCTGAGCGTGTAGATGATCTTGCCGTTCGGGGCGATGACGTAGCTGGTGCGGTCGGTCCAGCCGGCCTTGGCGGCGAGCGCGACGTCGTAGCCCGAGATCACCGCCGGGGTGGCGGCGCCGACCGGGAACTTGTCGCGGCATTCCAGCTTGGAGAATTCGGCGATGCGATCGACGTTGCCGGCGGTGAGGCCGATCAGCGTCGCGCCCTGCTTCTCGAAATCGGCGGCGGCTTCGGCGAATTCATGCGCTTCCACGGTGCAGCCGCTGGTGAAGGCGGCGGGGAAGAAATACAGCACCACCGGGCCCTTCTTCAGCGCCGATTTCAGCGCGAAATCGAACATCTTGCCGCCGCGTGCCGCCTTGGTGACGATGTCCGGCGCGGTGGCGCCGACGGGCAGCGCGGCGGAAGCCGTGCCGGCGGTGAGCAGGGCGGCGCAGGCGGCGAGGACGGGTAGGCGCTTCATGGCAATTCTCCGGGTGTGTGCCGGCACCCTATACTGCCCCGGGGGTAGCGGGAAGGGCCGGGCACGTCCTGCCCGACCCGATTATCCCCGCCGTTCCGGATGTTGCGTCCCCCGGTGCCCGCGCGCGCTCAGCGTGACGGGGCGAGCTTCGAGTTCATCACCCAGCCGACATTGTCGTTCTCGTCGGCGACTTCCCACCACATGCCGTCCTTCTTGCCGGTCGGGTAGACGATCGAATCGACTGGCAGCGTTCGGATCACCCTGCCGGTCGCGGCGGCGGTGGTGCGCATCGCGACCGGGCCTTGCGCGGTGAAGGTCTTGGCGGGAGAGGCCTCGGCGCTGCCCGGCGTGCCCGGACCAACCAGCCCAAGCGAGGTGACCATGCGCGAATAGGCCTGGATGAACGACAGGGTGACCATCCGGCCGATATCGGTATTGTCATACCCGCCGCCGACCGCGCCGCCGACCGCGAAGAAGCCGCCCGCGCCGAACGACAGGTTGTTCTTCACGGCATAGCCTTCCTCGACCGCGATGGTTTCGGTGGTGCGCACGTTGGTCAGAGAGAGGACGGTGTTCGCCTCCATCTTCTTGCTCTTGATCCCGCCGAGCAGCCCGCCGACGCGCCCGCCGAGCAGCCCCCCTACGCCGCCGGCCAGGCCGTTGCCGCTGACGTTGCTGTTGGCGCCGGCAATCTCCGCGACGAGCACGTAATCCGCCGCCTTGACCTGACCCTGGCCGACGTTCGAGCGGCGCTGCAACCCGAGATTGCCACCGATGTTACGCTCGAGCTGCGCCGCGTTGAGCCCCGCGCCGCGATCGACCAGGTTGAAGCAGCCCGAGCGCTGCACCAGCGCTCGGAGCAGTTTCTGCGGCGGGGCAAGGCTGTTCTGCGTCCAGCCCGAGGGATCGTCGCCATCGACGATCGACAGCGTGCCGAGCTTGCGCGTGCAGCGCGGCACGTCGTTCTGCGCCGCTTCCTGCATGCGTTGCCCGCCGGATTTCTTCGCCTGCGCCTGCGCCTGCGCCGCGGCCGGCGCGCCGGCGACGAGGGCGAGCGCCGTCGCCACGTAAATGGTCGTTTTCAACATTTTACGCCCCCCTGTTCGATTCGGTGGTGCAACAATAGTCATATCTGGATTTTCGGGACACGGGGATTCGACCCGAGCGACCGCGGAGCGCGAGAAACGGTCCCCTTTTGTTCTTGTGGAGTTGGAGAAGTACGGACAGGTGAAGCGTCCCCGGAACCAGACGAGGACAGAAGATGACCACATATACCTTCCAGCAGCCGACCCCATTCAAGGATGTACCCCAATATTTCAATGAGCTCGGCGGCGACGTCGCGGTGCTTTCCCGGATCGCCGCGGCGTTTTCGGTCAACGAACTCGCGCCGCCGGCAATGGCTGTCGTCGTCCAGGCAGGCGCGGCATTCCGGAATGGCACGGTCGTCGAGATTCCCGCCCGGACCACGCCGGCGATCGCCGCGCCGTCGACCAACCCGCGCATCGACCGCATCGTGCTGAACCCGCAGACCGATGCGATCCTCGTCGTGTCAGGCACCGAGGCCGCATCGCCCGTCCCGCCGCAAATTCCGGCCGGGCATCTGCCGCTCGCGCGCATCGCACTCGTCCCGGCAATGACGGCGATCACCAACGCCGCGATCACCGACGAACGCCTGCCGATCGCCTCGGCCGGCTCGGCCGGCTCGGCCGGCAGCGGGCTGATCGGCGTACAGACCTTCACCAGCAGCGGCACCTACACCCCGACGCCGGGGACGAAGAGCGTGATCGTCGAGGTCGTCGGTGGTGGCGGGAGCGGGGGCGGCTGCGGCGCGACGAACGGTTCGCAGGGTGCGGCCTCGAGCGGCGGCAGTTCGGCGTCGTTCGCCAAGGCTCGGCTGACCACTGATTTTAGCGGTGTCGCCGTCACGATCGGCGCCGGCGGTGCGACAACGGGCGCCGGGGCAGTGATCGGCAATTCTGGCGGTACGTCGAGCTTCGGCACGCTCGTCACCGCGCCCGGTGGGATCGGAGGCTATGCCGGTACGGCCTATACTCCTCCGGCCGTAGTGGGCGGCGCGTTGCCGGGCAACGTACCGGTTGGCGGCAACTTGGTGAACGCGGTGGGAACGCCAAGCCAATATGGATCTGTCTTCAGCGTTTATGCTGTCGTCGCCGGCTGTGGTGCGCCATCGGTGTACGGCGGGGCCGGCACAGGCGGCGGTAACGGTTTCGGATTGGCAGCCGCTGCTCCCGGTGCCGGCGGCGGCGGGGCAAGCTCGATCCTGAATTCTCCGGCAAGAACGGGTGGCGCTGGCGCCGCCGGGCTGGTTACGGTGTACGAATACGCCTGATCGCACCCGATGCTGTCGTGGCGGCTGTCTCTCGGGACAGCCGCCATTTTCGTTCGCCCCGCCGTCTCCGCCCTGCGCGTCCTATAATAGCCGGGTGACAGGCGAAGACTGGCTTATGCCGAAGGGGCGGGTATGTTGATTGAACAGCGATCTGACAATGAGAGAAGCCCCCTCGCGCTGACGGTGGACGACGCGGCCGATCAAATGGTCGATCTGATGCTCAGCATTCTCGCCGACGGCCTGGATCATCCCGAACTTTGGCAGGCGATTCCTGAACTCGTTGTCAACAATCCGCTACTCGTCCGCCGGTTGCAAACCCGCCTGCCGCTTACGCGTCCTGGAGATGCCATTTCGCTTCGCGTCCTGCTTGCGATGTGCGGAGCGGCACTCGGCGAACTCGACGAAATAGTTGAGATATTCACGCTTTTTGCGGCGGACTATAGTCAATCCGCCCTTATACAGGGGGCCTTGTTCCATCTTCAGGGGCTGCAAGATCCGAGCAACCCTAAATACGCGTTGAGCGATACGTTCTGCGAAACCCCGTTCGAGCAGATCGACGTGTTGGATGGGACATCGCATCTCTGCTGTGCCAGCTGGCTTCAGACCTCCGCCGGAGACTTGTCGCGTGGGCGTTGGGAAGAGACGTGGAACAGTGACGCCGCACAAGCGATCAGGGCAAGCATCCATGACGGATCCTACCGCTACTGCAACAAGGGCGCTTGCCCGAAACTTCAGGGTGGCGCCTTGGTGAAAAAGGCTGCTTTGGCTGCGACGACGCCGCAGTGGCGCGACGTGATATCGCGACAGGTAACGGCGCTTCCGGCCGGACCGCAGACGGTAAACCTAGCTTACGACAGGACCTGCAATCTCTCCTGCCCGAGTTGTCGGGTCGAACGATATGCCGCGGATGATGCTACCAGGGCACGCTTCGCAACGATGCAGGAGCAGGTGATCCTGCCGATGTTGAAAGACGCCAGAACGGTCTTCGTAACGGGGTCTGGCGATCCGTTCGCGAGTAAGAATTTCAGGCATTTAATGGGGGCATTGGATGCCCATTCCTATCCCGACCTGAAGTTTCAGATCATGACCAACGGCATGTTGCTCACCCCGCGACAATGGGCGAGCTTTCCGTCGTTGCACAAGCGGGTCGGGTTGCTCAAGATCAGCATCGACGCGGCAACCGGCCCTACGCATGAATCGCTTCGTCGAGGTGCACGCTGGCCTACCGTGATGGAAAAAATGGCTTTCGCGGGAGAGCTGCTTGCCGCTGAGCAGATCGACAATTTCGAGTTGGTCTTTACGGTTCAGGACGAAAACTACCGAGAGATGGGTGATGCGGTCGATCTCGCGCACCGCGTCGGGGCAAACGGCATTTACTTTGCCCGGCTGACCAATTGGGGTACGTTCAGTGCTGAGAGCTACCGTTCCAAGGCGGTTTTCCTGCCGAGTCATCCCGATCATCAGCACTTCCTGGAGTGCATGCAAGATGTCAGGTTGAGCGATCCGATCGTCCTGCTTGGCGATTTGCAGGACTTCGTGGTTCGGGCGCCGGAGGTGTATCGCACCTTCGTACATTGAGCAGCACCGGGCGGTTTGCGTCTCGCGTCCGGTTCCTGTGCATTGGCCCCTTTGGCATTGTGGGCGACCGGTGCTAACGGCGTGCATCCCCCTTATTCGAGGTTGCATACCGCCCTGTGTTCACGCCGCTCCCCCTCATTCGCAATTTCTCGATCATCGCGCATATCGATCATGGCAAGTCGACGCTTGCCGATCGCCTGATCCAGGAGACGGGCGGGCTGTCCGCGCGCGAGATGTCCGAGCAGGTGCTCGACAATATGGACATCGAGAAGGAGCGCGGGATCACGATCAAGGCGCAGACCGTGCGCCTCGCCTACAAGGCCGATGACGGCGAGACGTATACGCTGAACCTGATGGACACGCCGGGGCACGTCGATTTCGCCTATGAGGTGTCGCGCTCGCTGGCGGCGTGCGAGGGCGCTTTGCTGGTCGTGGATGCGGCGCAGGGCGTCGAGGCGCAGACGCTCGCCAACGTCTACCAGTCGATCGAGCATGACCATGAGATCGTCCCGGTCATCAACAAGATCGACCTGCCTGCCGCCGATGCGGAGAAGGTCAAGGCCGAGATCGAGGAAGTGATCGGGCTGGACGCGTCGAAGGCGGTGCTGACCTCGGCCAAATCGGGCATCGGCATCTGCGAGGTGCTGGAGGCGGTGGTGACGCGTATCCCGCCGCCGAAGGGCGATGCCGCGGCGCCGTTGCAGGCGATGCTGATCGACAGCTGGTACGATCCCTATCTCGGCGTCGTGATCCTCGTTCGCGTCGTCGCCGGCACGCTCAAAAAGGGGCAGCTGGTCAAGTTCATGGCGACCGGCACGCAGCATCTGATCGACCGGGTGGGCTGCTTCCGCCCGCGCATCGAACAGCTGACCGAGCTGGGCGTGGGCGAGATCGGTTTCATTACCGCCCAGATCAAGGAAGTCGCGCAGACCCGCGTCGGCGACACCATCACCGACGTGAAGCGCCCCGCCGCCGAGGCCTTGCCCGGCTTCAAGGAAGTGCAGCCGGTGGTGTTCTGCGGGCTCTTCCCGGTCGATGCCAACGATTTCGAGAAACTGCGGGAAAGCATCTCGAAGCTCCGGCTGAACGATGCGAGCTTCAGTTTCGAGATGGAGACGAGCGCGGCGCTGGGCTTCGGCTTCCGCTGCGGCTTCCTTGGCCTGCTGCATCTGGAGATCATCCAGGAGCGGCTGACGCGCGAATACGATCTCGACCTGATCACCACCGCGCCGTCCGTGGTGTACGAGATCGAACTCAGCCATCCCGATCCCGCCGGCACGACGCATATCGAACTGCACAACCCCGCCGACATGCCCGAACCCAACAAGATCGCGATGATCAGCGAGCCGTGGATCGAGGCGGTGATATATGTGCCCG
>Ga0160428_1000537_pt1 | contig 40708 bp, 46 predicted proteins | sample SolpanmetagenomM_FD_108198 | JGI IMG/M metagenome (GOLD analysis project Ga0160428, IMG submission 108198) | Solar panel surface microbial communities from Lawrence Berkeley National Laboratory, California, USA - M | ecosystem: Engineered > Built environment > Solar panel > Unclassified ... | reverse complement strand
CTCGCCGCCACCACCCTGGGTCTGCTGGGCGCCGGCCAGCTCGCCGGTCGCCTCGCCTACGCACCCCTGCAACGCCGCACCTCGTCCTCGACCCAGCTGCTGCTCGTCATCGCCGCCACCACGGTCGTCATCGCGGCGCTGGCCGTGGCTTCACCCTCACCGGTGGTGCTCATCGCCGTGGCGGTTCTGCTCGGTGCCCTGCGCGGGATGTTCACGCTGATGCAGGCCGCGATCGTGGCCGAGCGGTGGGGCACGGCCGCCTACGGCGCCCTCGCCGCACCCATCACCGCCGCCACCGCCATCGCCCCATGGGCCTCAGCAGCCCTCGCCGGCGCCTTCGGCAGCTACACCGACGCCTTCCTGGTGCTGGCAGCACTGACCGCCATCGCTGCCGTCTGCAGCGGCCTTGACCGGTGGCTGAAGCCTGGCGATAGACCCCGCCACTAGCCACGAATGCTGTGTCTGCGAGGTGAGGCGTCAGTCCTCACTATCGATGAGGAAGGGGTGGCTCAGCGCCGCACTCGGCGTCAAGTCCCCCCCCCTTCACCGATCAACCGACCGCCGCGCGATGAGGCCGCGTTCTCTCTGCGCGCAGAGCAGTGCCCGATCTGCGTGGAAGGTGTCAGCCGATGACGCGGTGGTAGACGACCGCGGCGCTCCAGATCTTGCGCTTGCTGACGCTCTTGCCGGCACGCGGGGAGTCGTACATGTACCCATCACCGGCGTAGATGCCGTTGTGATAGGCCCGTCCGCTGCTAGAAAGGAAGAAGACCAGGTCGCCGGGACGTGCGTCGGCAGGGGCGACCCGGGGGGTGGCGAGCATCTGGGCGTTGGCTGTCCGCGGGAGCGCGACGCCGACCTTGCCGAACACGAACCCGGTGTAGCCGGAGCAGTCGAAGCCGGCGGGGGTAGTGCCACCCCAGACGTAGGGCACCCCGACGTACTGGTCGGCGATCGCCAGGACGGGAGCGTCGACCGAGGCGGCGAGGGCTGCCCGGGGGCGCGGGTGTGCCTGGGCAGGGACCGCGAGGCTCAGGCTGAGGCCACCGGCGATCAAGGCGGTGGCGCCCCAGCGCAGCACCGTCTTGCCCGAGCGGTGCGCGGGGCTGGGCGTGCTGGGGCTAGGCATGGCGAAGGACATGAGAAGTGACCTCTCATCGCCTGCGAGGTGAGCTGTCGGGTTCGGATGGAAGGTGCACCCGGCTCACGTGTGAGCTTGACCCCAAGGACGCGTCGTAGCGCCCGAAAAAGTGGTTCCCCCGCCCTCTGCCATCCGTGCTCAGGGTCCCGGTTGCTGTGGCAGAGGCTCGGCGTCAGCAACAGGCACTTCCGACCCGTGCCGGAAAGTGAAGGTGACACTACCTATGGTCACAGCTATCACCAAGCTTCTGCACGGTGCGATCCCTGCGTCCTGATCCGGCCTGGCCACAGCGGCCGTGAGCTGAGGGTCTGACTGCCGTCGCCGACGCGTGGACGGTCAGTGCTCGGGCAGGATCACCGCGACGGCAAGGGGCAGGGCCACCAGCATCGCCACGGTGGGAGACCGCCTCGGTTCCTCCTGCTCGGACGGTCGCGCCCTCGTTCCTCGCCACACCAGGCGGGCGAGGAGGTAGAGCACCGTGCTGGCGGTGAAGAGGGCACCCTCTAGGTGCAGGTCGGCGATGTGCGCCGCTTGAGCTTGGTTGTTGCCGGCCAGACTCAGAAGAGCGAGCGTCACCGTCCATGCCGCTTGGTACAGCTGCACGGGGACGCGGCGGGTGGCGAGGTAGCGGTCGGTGGCCCACATCGCCCACCGCGATCCGCCTGGACGTCCAGCGCCGCGTCCGCTGAGGGCGTGGGACACGTGTCCCGCCGCCAGAGCGAGCAGCAACCCGGGTGTCGCCGCGTCCAGGACCGTTCGGGCGACCAGGTCCGCCCAGACCGCGCCACCAGCCAGCACCGCAGCCGCGGTCATGACCAGTACCGGGTGAGGCAACAAGCGACGGCGTTGCCGCAGGAGTCGCCGGAGCACCACGGCGACCGCAGCCGCAGTGGCCAGGCCGACGCCGAGACCACTCACGCTGAGTGCGGTGATCTCCCCAGCTGGTAGACCTCGCTGGGCCGCCACCTGTGACGTCATCCAGACCGCCATCCATGCCCCGAACAGCAGCACCACTAGCGAGGCGGGGCCCTGAACCCCTGGCAGGTGCCAGTGCGGGACGACCCTCCTCACCGTCTCGCGGTAGGTAGCCGTCAGCGCCTGCATCCTTGGTGTGGTGGCGGCTGGGGCGTCCTCGCCGGCTGAAGCTGCGTGTGCGTCGGGGGTAATCAGTGACGTGGAAGCCACCCATCCCGACGACGGCAGGCTGGCCGTTCCCAGCGACAGAGCGTCGGGCTCGTGATTGCTGCAGTGCGAGGCGGTGACGCGCCAGGACCCGAGCGGGAGGTCCTCGACGAGCACGCTGACGCACGCAGTGTGGTGATCAGTGACGCTCTCCAGTCGCAGCAGGCGGTCGAAGCGGAATCTCCCGGTCGCGCCGCCGGTGTCGCGTTCGCCGCGGATGTGGATGACGCAGTCCTCGCCGGCGAGGACACCACCATCGCCGGGGGTGCCGTGCGCGAGGTACCACAGGGTCACCGCCAGGGTTCCGGTGCGGTAAGCGTCCTTCGTCATCGTGTGCGGCGGCGGCGGCGGCGGCGTCGCTGCGACAGGGCTGACCTGGAGGGAAGTGACGGTGCAAGGGTGCATAGGGTCCTCAGACCTCCCGCCCGGGTCGGACACCGGCCCCGTGCACGGCTGGTGCAGCACGGTACTGGCGACCTCGCCGATAAGCCCCGCATGAACGGCCACGCTCACCGGATCGGCGCAAGGTCCCCCGAGGGTGACACGCGCCCGACACCGCCCTGAGCCAAGGGCATCGGCGGGCGCCTCATCGGAGCGGGGGCCGGGCCTCCTCGGTCACCGCGAATCAAACGGCGGGGTCAGGCGGTGTCGGGTCAGGCGGTGGCGGTCATGCGGTGAACGTCCAGTGCCATGACTCGCGGGGCACGTTCTCGTTGAAGCCGTAGTCCTTGGCGTGGGCGCGCATCCAGGTCAGCGCCTTGGTGTTCAGGTCTAGGTCCAGGCTGAGCCCCCAGCCGTGCTCGCTGGTGCCGGGCTTAGCAGCTAGGCCGCCTTGGGAGTACAGCCCCTTGCGCTGGGCCAGGTCGACTTGCTGCTCGTAGGGGCGGTAGGAGTCTGTCGCCTTGATCGTGACCCCGTCGCGGGCCGCGGCCGCGCGCAGCGTCTGATAGGCCTGCGCGGCCGGGGCCCACATTGTGTGCGAGCCCTGTCCGATGCTGCTCAGCGCACCGGTGGGGATCTTCCCGTTGCCGTACTCCGCCAGCTCCAGCGGCACCCCGGCCGCGGTGCGCAGGCCCTTGGTGGTCGTCGCGGTGCTCGCCGAGCCCGTCAGCGACGACCCAGTCAGCGACGTGCCGGTCAGCGACGCGCTGGTGCTGCCGGCACCGGTGGCGATGCTTTGCGACAGCGCGGCAGCGAAGGACTGCCCCGAGGTGTCGCTGATCGTGCTCGTTGGAGTCGTGGTTCCGGTGGAGTTCGCGGTCGAGGTCACGACGGTGGCGCGCTGGGTGGGGGCGGGCTGGAGGGATGCGATGAACGCCTGGATCTCCGCGACGCGGGACATGGCCCCGCTGATGCCGTCCACCGTGCCCACCTGCCCTCGACTCGACCGCTGATCGATGGCAGGTCTCTCGACCGACTGAGCGGACACCTTGAACGTGAGCTGTGTCTCGTGAGAGCGGTGAGGGGCCGTGAAGGCGAGCGGAGCGCCGTGCTCAGCACTGGGCCCATTGGCGCTATACCCCCTAGGGGTTAGCCTGGGTGCATGCGACGGAGCGCCGGCCTGCAGATCAGGCGGTCCGTCATGCTGCGTCTCCTGCTCGTCGTGGCGCTGGCGGTGGGACTGTCGGCGATGCACGTCCTGGCCGGTGTGGTCGGGCAGCAGCACGCTGAGACCCACGGCACTTCGCCCGCTTCAGCCATGAGCGGCATGTCCGGTGGGCACGGGCACACGCTGGCCGGTCCTGCACCGGCCGCAGCCTCACCGACCGCAGCCACCCAAGCCAGTGATCATGAGCATCACTCAGCGGTCGACTGCGTCCTCTTCCTCAGCGCCGGCGTGGCCTTGCTGGGGATCCTGGTGGCGTGGGCTGCTGCCCGGGCACTGCGCCCGGACGGCTGGCCGACCGGGTCCTGGCTGAAGACGGCCACGGCGATCACGCCCTGGCGTGGGCCGCCGCCGTGGCACTGGCCACGCATCCGCCTGTGTGTGATCCGGGTCTAGGCCGACTCCCACGCGTCTTGGACGACTGCCGTCCGAGCGCCGCCTCGGCGTGCCTACCCACCCGCATTCACCAAGGAGCTGCACCTCTCATGCGTACTGCCACCCGCACTGCCACCCGCCTCAGCGCCCTCGGCGCCGCTGGTGCCCTGTCTCTGATCCTGACCGCCTGTGGCGGCAGCGACAGCGGCTCGATGGACCACTCCTCGATGAACTCTTCTTCTTCGACGACGTCCTCGTCGTCGTCGAGTCCCGCGAGCAGTACAGCCGTCGACGCCGCACACAACGATCAAGACGTGATGTTCGCCCAGCAGATGATCGTGCACCACCGGGGCGCCGTGGAGATGGCCAAGATGGCCACCAGCAAGGCCTCCAGTCAGGAGGTCAAAACCCTGGCCGCGACCATCGAGTCCGCCCAAGCGCCCGAAATCGAGGAGATGACGTCCTGGCTCACCACCTGGGGTGAGCCCGTCACGGCTGAGGGCTCGATGGGGGGCATGGACCACTCCAGCGACCCCGCGATGACCAGCTCGAGCATGAGCGGCTCGGCCATGCCCAGCTCGGACATGGGTGGTTCCTCGATGCCCGGGATGATGAGCGAGGAGCAGATGACTCAGCTGAACAACGCCACCGGTGCCGACTTCGACCGGATGTTCCTGCAGATGATGACCGAACACCACAAGGGTGCGGTGACGATGGCTCAGACCGAGCAGCAGCAGGGGCAGAACCCCCAAGCCATGCAACTGGCCGACTCCATCGTCACGAGCCAGACCGCCGAGATCGACCAGATGAACCAGATGCTGACCGCTATGGGCTGACCTACGCGGTCACCAGCTGACGAGGTGCGACTGGTGGACGGCGCGATGCCGCCGTCCACCAGTCGCACCAGCAGCTCCCACGCTGCCGCTCCGCACCGGCAACCGCGCCCCGTGCGACGACCTGCCCGGCCGACATCACCCCCCTTGTGTCTTTACCCGGGGGGGGTATGGTGACGGCATGACGACTCGCGACGAGGGCCTGCGGCAGGCGACACGCCCCTCGGCAGTGGACCCGGTGTGCGGCATGACGGTGGACCCCACGACGACGCTCGCCGCCGAGCACGACGGGCAGACCCACCACTTCTGCTCCGACGGCTGCCGGTCCGCCTTCCTCGCCGACCCTGACCGCTACGCCAGCGCGTCTCCCGCCGGCGCAGGAGCCGGCGCCCACGGCAGCGCTCACGCTCACGCTCACGACGCGTCCCACGGGCACAGCCAGCACGAACACCACCACCACCACCACGGCGGTCGCGGTGCGGGAGCCGAGGTACACGCGGGCCCGGGTGAGGCCGTGGAGTACACCTGCCCGATGCACCCGGAGGTGCGTCAGAACGGTCCGGGCAGCTGCCCGATCTGCGGCATGGGCCTCGAGCCGGTCGTCATCACCGCGCAGACCGGTCCCAGCCACGAGCTGGTCGACATGCGCCGCCGCTTCTGGATCGGACTGGTCCTGGCCCTGCCCGTCTTCCTGCTGGAGATGGGCCGGCACCTGTTCATGGCCGTGCACGAGGCGGTGCCCGCGAACGCCTCGACGTGGATCCAGTTCGCGTTGGCGACCCCGGTGGTGCTGTGGGCCGGGTGGCCGTTCTTCGTCCGCGGAGCGGCGTCGCTGCGCACCCGCAACCTGAACATGTTCACGCTGATCGCGATGGGCACCGGGGTGGCGTGGGTGTTCAGCACCGTCGCCACCTTCGCGCCGGGAATCTTCCCCGACGCCTTCCGCGACGAGACCGGCACCGTCGACGTCTACTTCGAGGCCGCCGCCGTCATCACCGTGCTGGTGCTGCTGGGTCAGGTGCTTGAGCTGCGGGCCCGCGAGCAGACCTCCGGGGCCATCCGGGCCCTGCTGGACCTCACCCCCAAGACCGCGCGCCGCCTCGACGAGGACGGCGAGGAGCGTGAGGTCTCCCTCGACGAGGTCCAGCTCGGCGACCGGTTGCGGGTACGTCCCGGGGAGAAGGTCCCCGTCGACGGCACCGTGACCGAGGGCCGCTCCTCCGTCGATGAGTCCCTGGTGACCGGGGAATCCTTGCCGGTCACCAAGACCACCGGTGACCGGGTGCTCGGCGGCACCATCAGCTCCTCCGGCTCACTGGTCATCACCGCTGATGCGGTGGGCCGAGACACGATGCTCTCGCGCATCGTGGCCATGGTCGCCGACGCGCAACGCTCCCGGGCCCCGATCCAGCGCACCGCCGACCGGGTCGCGGCCATCTTCGTGCCCGTGGTGATCACCATCGCCGTCCTGGCGTTCATCATCTGGGCCGTCGTCGGCCCCGACCCCCGCCTGGCCCACGCGCTCATCGTGGCCGTCGCCGTGCTGATCATCGCCTGCCCGTGCGCGCTCGGGCTGGCCACCCCAATGTCGATCATGGTCGGCGTTGGTCGCGGCGCCCGGTCCGGGGTGCTCATCAAGAACGCCGAAGCACTCGAGCGCCTGGAGAAGGTCGACACCCTGGTGGTGGACAAGACCGGAACCCTCACCGAGGGCCGCCCCTCCCTGGACAAGATCGTCCTGGTGTCCTCCCCCGGCGACGCCGGCACCGAGGCTGATGGAGACACCGAGGCTAAGGTGCTCCGCCTGGCCGCGGCCGTCGAACGCGCCTCCGAGCACCCCCTGGGCGAGGCCGTCGTGCGCGCCGCCGAAGAACGAGGCCTGCGCCTGCCACCCGTGCAGGACTTCGCCGCCCCCGCCGGGCGTGGGGTCAGCGGTGTCGTGCAAGGCCGGCGCGTGGCCATCGGCAGCGCCGGGCTGCTGTCCTCCCTCGGCATCGACCCCACTGCCGTGCAGGAGCAGGCCGACGCGGTGCGCTCCACCGGCGCCATCGCCGTCCTGGTCGCCGTCGACGAGCAGGTGGTGGCCGTGCTGGCCATCGCCGACCAGGTCAAGGAGAGCACCGCGACCGCGTTGAGCCAGCTGCGCGAGGCCGGGCTGGAGATCGTCATGCTCACCGGCGACAACCGCGTCACCGCTCAAGCCGTCGCGGCCGGCCTCGGCATCGAGCACGTCGAGGCCGAAGTGCTGCCCGACCACAAGAGCGACGTCGTGAAGGCCCTACGCGCCGAAGGGCGAGTCGTGGCCATGGCCGGCGACGGCGTCAACGACGCCCCCGCCCTGGCCGCCGCCGACGTCGGCATCGCCATGGGCTCCGGCACCGATGTGGCGATGGAAAGCGCCGGGGTGACCCTGCTCACCGGCGATCTGACCGCGATCGTGCGAGCCCGGCGGATCTCGCAGCTGACGATGCGCAACATCCGCCAGAACCTCGTCTTCGCGTTCGTCTACAACGCCGCCGGCATCCCCATCGCCGCCGGCATCCTCTACCCCTTCTTCGGGATCCTGCTCTCGCCGATCATCGCCGCCGCCGCGATGGCCCTGTCCTCGGTCAGCGTCATCACCAACGCGCTGCGGCTACGGACCCAGCACCTGTCGTGAGTCAGGCTGCCCCCGTCTCCGCGATGATGGCGGAGCTCAGTTGCTGTTTCAGGAGGAGACACCGATGACGGTCACGCCGACCCCCGGGTACGCCGACACCAAGACGTCACAGCTGAAGCGGCTGCGGCGCATCGAGGGTCAGGTCCGCGGCCTGCAACGCATGATCGAGGAGGACGCCTACTGCATCGACGTCCTCACCCAGGTCTCTGCCGCCACCAAGGCCCTCGAAGCGGTCGCCCTCGGCCTGCTCGAGGAGCACCTGGCCCACTGCGTGCGCGACGCCATCGCCCACGGCGGCGACGAAGCCGACGCCAAGATCAAAGAAGCCTCGGCCGCCATCGCCCGACTCGTCCGCTCCTGAGCATGTCACTCGGGGCGGTCGCAGCGCCGACCGAACCCGACGTGTCGTCACAGCCACGCCAGCCCTGCTGCCGGGCTGCACCACGCAACCGCCGGAGCACCCGTTCGACCGCAACCAGGAGGTGAGACAGGGCGTGATTGAAGCCCGGTCGCTTTGGGCGCCAGCCCTCCTGGTTCGCTTCCTCCCGGGCCAAGCCCTCCTGCTGGGCCGCTGCTTGCTGATCGGCATCCTGATCGCCGCCCTGGGCGGCCTGCACGTCTTGAGCGCAGAGGCTGGCCCCCATCCCAGCGTGGCGACGTTTGTCACCGACACGGCCGGTGTCGCCGTGACCTCCAGTGCCGTGGCCCCTGGCCCTGGCACAGGTTCTGGGGCTCTTCTGCAGTGCAACGGGGCCGGAGACTGCGTCCTGTTCCCCGCAGCCGGTCCCGCCATCGTGGTGTTGCTGTTGGCGGGTGCGACGGCTCGCGCCCTGCGCCGCCACCACCACATCGCCCAGCGCTGGACACGTGCGGCGGCGTCGATCGCTTCACGACGTGGACCGCCGTCGTCGCGGCGTCGCCCACGCATCGCCTTGTGCGTCATCCGGGTCTAGGAGCTCAGCTCACTGGCTGTCGTCATAGCGACGACGGCGACTCCTGCACGCCCCTCGACCCCCGCCGCACGAAGGACGATCCATGCCCTCTTCTCGTCTTGCTCTCCGCGACTCATCTTCCGCAAACCAAGCTTTCCGGCAGCGGCGGCGTACCCGGGGGGCACAGCTCTTGGTGCTCTTGGTGGCCGCCGGCATGGTGTCGGCTTGCTCCAGCCGTACGAGCGACGCCGCCGACGGTGAGCAGGCCGTGCTCCCGCAGCAGGAACAGGCGCCGACTCAGCCCCACACCGGGACGCAGTCCGGTGCGGCTGCGCTGCCGAGCTCGCACGTGCACGGAGTCGGCATCGACCCCGGCGACGGTCTGCTCCACCTGGCCACCCACGACGGGCTCTTCCGCTACGAGCCCACCGGCCCGGTGCGCATCGGGCCGGTCAACGACCTGATGGGCTTCACCATCGCCGGCCCAGCGCACTACTACGCCTCCGGCCATCCTGGTACCGGCAGTGACCTGCCCGACCCGGCCGGGCTGATCGAGTCCCGCGACGCAGGGCGCACCTGGAAGCAGCTCTCACTCCAGGGACAGTCGGACTTCCACGCCCTCACCGCTTCTTCCGGCGCCGTCGTCGGCTTCGACGGCACGCTGCGCACCAGCAGCGACGGCGCCACCTGGACAAGCCTGAGCGCACCGGTGCAACCGTTCGCGCTGACCTCCTCACCTGACGGGGCGGTGCTGCTGGCCACCAGCGAAGACGGGCCGGTCCGCTCCGGTGACGCAGGACAGACGTGGTCGGCGATCCCCGGGGCACCCCTGCTGCTGCTGGTGGCCTGGGCCAGCGGCACTCAAGGCACCGTTGTCGGGATCACCCCGGACGGACAGGTGCTCATCAGCGCCGACACCGGGCTGAGCTGGAACGAGCGAGGACGCGTCGAAGGGGCACCTCAGGCGTTGAGCGCCAACAGCGACGGCACCGATGGCGTGCACGTCCAGGTCGTCAACGACACCACGGTGGTGACCTCCACTGACGACGGTCGCAGCTTCGCCCCGCTGCCCGCCGCAACGATGACGAGCACCTCGTGAGCCCGGAGGTCAACCACGACACCGGTCCCGACACTGACCCTGTCGCCAGCCGCCGCCCCACTAGGCGCACCCTGCTGATCGCCGTTCCGGTGCTGGCGGTAGCTGGGGCGCTGACCTGGCGCGCCAAGGGCGACCGCGAGGACCTGGCGGCGAGCTTCACGAACGAGGCGGCCATCGCCGAGTTCGCGCCGGCCTCACGTGGTGAACCGCTGACCCTGGCCGGCCCGGCTCTACAGGAGGGTGCCGCGCCGGTGGACGTGGCTGATCACCGCGGCTCCGTCGTCGTGGTCAACCTCCGGGGGTCGTGGTGTGCGCCGTGTCGGGCTGAGGCGCCGATGCTGCAGGAGAAGGCCGGCGCTTACGCCGCGCAAGGGGTGGCTTTCCTTGGGGTCAACGTCAGCGACGAACCGGATGCCGCCCGGGCCTTCGAGCGCACCTACGCCATCACCTACCCCAGCATCGACGACTCAGTGCAGCTACGAGCGTTCCTGGCGTTGCGCGAGTACGTGCCGTCCTCAGCGGTGCCCAGCACCCTGGTCCTGGACCGGCAGGGCCGGGTCGCAGCGCGGGTGATCGGACAGATCAACGCCTCCACCCTCAGCGCGTTGCTGGATGCGGTCCTGGCTGAAGGCCCTGGCGCACCGGCATGAGCTTGCTCGCCCAAGCCACCGGGGACCTGGTCACCGGATCCCTGCTCCTGGCGCTACCGGTGGTCGCCCTCGCAGGACTGCTGAGCTTCCTCTCCCCGTGCGTCCTGCCGTTGGCGCCGGCCTACCTGGCCTACGTCACCGGTCTGAGCTCGCATGAGGTCAGCCACCCACGCCGTGGGCGGATGGTCCTGGGAGCGGCACTGTTCGTCCTGGGCTTCGCCACCGTCTTCGTGATCATCGGTGCCGCTGTCGGTGGTGCCGCGACGTTCCTGCTGCAGTACCAGCGACCGATCACCCGGGTCCTGGGCGTCCTGGTGATCCTGCTCGGGATCTCCTTCACCGGTCTGCTGCCGTCCTGGCAGCGGGAGGCACGCATCCGCTGGCGCCCACCCACCGGACTAGCCGGTGCGCCCCTGCTGGGAGTCACCTTCGGGTTGGGGTGGACGCCCTGCATCGGCCCCACCCTGGCCGCGGTGCAGGCGTTGACGTTCACCGAGTCCGGAGCCGGTCGCGGTGCCCTGCTCACCGGCGTCTACGCCCTGGGTCTGGGGGTTCCGTTCGTCCTGCTCGCCCTGGCCTTCAAACGCTTCAGTGGGGTACTGGACCTGGTGCGCAGGCACCGACGGGCGGTGAGCATCGCCGGTGGCGGCGTGCTCATCGTCATCGGTCTGCTGCTGGTCAGCGGCGTGTGGGCGAAGATCACCCCGGTCATGCAGGGATGGGTGGCGAACTTCCAGACCGTCTTGTGAGCGGACAGGTCAGTGGTGGGCGCCGACTTCGTGCCCGGCGTGGTCTGCCGGCTCGAGCTGGAAGGTGGAGTGCTCGATGCTGACCGGGAAGTGCTCGGCCACGCAGGCCTGCAAGGCGTCGAGCATCTGAGGGGTGTGCCCGTCGTGGAAGCAGCCGTCGTCGACGACGACGTGGGCGGAGAGCACCGGCAGCCCGGAGGTGATCTGACTGGCGTGCAGGTCGTGCACCTCCCGCACGTGCGGCAGGGCCAGCAGGTGCTCACGCACGGAGTCCAGGTCCAGCCCGCGCGGGGTGGATTCCAGCAGGACCTCGGTGGTCTCACGCAGCAGCTTGATGGTGCGCGGCAGGATCAGGGCGCCGATGAGCAGGGAGACGACCGCGTCGGCGCGAAGCCAACCGGTGGTGGCGATGACGACCGCGGCGACCAGCACCGCGACCGAGCCCAGGGCGTCGTTGACGACTTCCAGCAGGGCGGCGCGCATGTTGAGGGCGCTGCCCTCACCACGGGTGAGGACCCAGATCGAGGCCGCGTTACCCAGCAGGCCGACGATGCCGAAGACGATCATTGCGGTGGAACCCACCTCGGGCGGTTCCAGCAGCCGGCGGATGCCCTCGACGATGATGAAGACGCCTACCCCCAGCAGGATCGCGGCCTGCAGGGTCGCGGCCAGGACCTCCGCTCGGCGGTAACCCCAGGTGCGCTGCGCGGTCGCGGGACGCGCGGCCAGGGTGGCAGCGATCAGGGCGATGGCCAGGCCAGCGGAGTCGGTGAGCATGTGCCCGGCGTCAGCGAGCAACGCCAGCGACCCCGACAGCCACGCACCGACCGCTTCGACGAGCAGGATGGTGACGGTGATGGCCAACGCGATGGCCAGGCGGCGACGGTTGCCCTCGCCCGCCCCGTGGCCATGCCCATGACCATGGCCGCCCTGAGCACCGCCCGCTTGACCGCTACCGGCCCGGCCACCGTCTGCTGGTACGTCGTCGTGCAGGTGCCCGCTCACTGCGACGCCTTGCAGCAGTCGCCACCGCAGCCACAACCCGACGCTGCAGCGGCAGGCGCGCCCGTCGTGGAATCAGCGGCCAAGGTCAACGCCGCCGCCGGGGAGCAACAGTTTTCCCCGCGCCAGGCTTCGAGACCTTCCCGCACCGCGACCGCGGCGATGACGAGGGCGGCGATGGGGTCAGCCCAGGACCAATCGAGGGTTGCGTTGAGGACCAGGCCCACCAGCAGGACGGCGGAGAGGTAGGTGCACAGCAGCGTCTGCTTGGAATCAGCGACCGCGGTCGCCGAGCCCAGCTCGCGCCCGGCGCGGCGCTGAGCGGCGGATAGCAGCGGCATCACGGCCAGGCTCACCGCGGCCAGCACGATGCCCACGGTGGAGGTGCGCGCTTCGTTGTCTCCCAGCAGGGCGCGGGCTGAGTCGATGACGACGTATGCGGCGAGGGCGAAGAAGGAGACCGCGATGATCCGCAGCGTCCGGGCCTCGCGGGCCTCACGGACGGCGTGGTCTCGGGCGGAGAACTGCCAGGCCACCGCGGCGGCGGAGGTGACCTCGATGACGGAGTCGAGGCCGAAGCCGATCAGGGCGGTGGAGGAGGCGCGGGTGCCGGCGGTGATGGCGATGACGGCTTCGATGACGTTGTAGGTGATGGTCGCGGCGACGAACATCCGCACCCGGCGGGCCAGGGTCTCGCGGCGCGCCTCGCTCAGCGGAGCGCGCAGGGTCAGTGACGTAGCCATCAGCAGCACTCCTCGGTCTCAGCAGTGGGGCACGCGGTCGGGTCGACGGCCAGCACCAGACCCAGCAAGTCACGCAAGGCGTGACGCAGGCGGGCGTCGGCCAGCTCGTAGCGCATCCGGCGGCCCTCGGGCACGGCGACCACAAGACCGCACCCGCGCAGGCAGGCCAGGTGGTTGGACACGATCTGCCGCGAGACCCCGAGCAGCTCCGCCAGCGCGGCCGGGTAACCAGGTGCCTCCTGCAGGGCCAGCAGCAGCCGGCACCGCGTGGGGTCGGACAAGGCATGACCGAAGCGGGCCAGGACCTCGGCGTGAGTGACCGTCTCCATGGGCACACGGTACAGGCCCGGCTGAATCCATCAAGCCCTGTCGCTACTGATGAGACGGTGCCGATGTTGACGTGCGCACCTGGTCTCGACCCAGAGTTCGGTAGAGGGGGTCGCCCGTGAGACTCCGACCGCGGCCGCCGCTCCGGCCACAGACTGCTGCGCGTCAGCTAGCAGTGCTCGGGCCGCGATCAGCTTGGCTGGGGCCATCACCGCCGGGCGACCACCCCGTCGCCCGCGCGCCGCCGCCGCCTCTGGGCCAGCGGCGGTGCGCTCCTGGAGCAGGTCGCGCTCGAACTCCCCCAGTGCGCCGAGCAGATGTAGGCCGTGGCGGCCGGGGTGGGGTCGATGGACTCGGTCAGGGAGCGAAAGCCCCCGCCCCGCACTGGTGAGCTCGTCAACAAGCTGCCGCAGATGACGCAGGGAGCGGGCAGGCGCTAGATGACGAGGAGATCTCCAGGACCCAAGCCCTCGACGACGTCCTCTAGCGCCGGGGGCGGCGGCGAGGACGTCGTGCTGCAGGCCGGAATCTTGGGCCGACATTCCGGTTAAGCGCTTCGCAGACGACATGTCCTCGGCAGGCCAACCGTTGCGCTGCAGTAGGTATGGAGCCTGGCACCATAGATAAACGGCGAGCTGGTCGTGTGGGACCGGGACCGGCTCAGCTTTGGCGCCTTGCAGCAGCGGCTGGTCAACCCCGCCGCCAAGGCCGCCTGCCTAGCCGCGGCCCGAACGGCCAGCTTCGTGGCCTTCGACCTGCTCGCCGTGGGCCGCCGCGACCTGCGCCGGCACACCCGGACCGCGCGGCGGGCCGCACTGGAGCACCTGTCCGCCGGCTGGGCACCGCCGCTGCAGCTGTCCCCGGTGACCGCGGACGTGGCCGAGGCGCAGGAGTGGATGAGCCTGTACTACCAAGCCGGCATCGAGGGCATCGTGGCCAAGGACGCCGAGAGCACCTACCGGCAGGGCCAGCGGGTCTGGTCGAAGGTGAAGCACCGGGAAACCCTTGAGATCATCGTCGGCGCCGTCATCGGTCCGGCCCACTGCCCCACCGCCGTCATCGGCGCCCGCTACGACGGTGACGACCTGGTCGTCATCGGGCGCACCGGGGACCTCACCCCCACTCAGGCCCGCGAGCTGGGCCCCCTCATCCGCGCCAGCGCGGACCACCCGTGGCCGCCGACCACGACGTCGGGCCGGTGGGGGTCCTCTGGCGCGGCCGTGGCATGGACGCGGGTCGAGCCGTGCGTGGTCGTCGAGGTCGCCGCCGACGCCGCCCGTCAGGGCGTGCAGTACCGCCACCCCCTTGCGCTACGTCCGCCCCCGCGCCGACCTCTCCCCCGCCGACGTCGCACCCGCACAGATCTGACCTGACCTACAACGAGAGGTCCTTGGGAGCTCCAAAGCCGCGTTTGTCCCGTGCGGCGCGATCGCGCTGTGCCCGAGACCCCCGGCCCCACCGCCGAACGTCCGCATGCGCAGGTGTTGGCCGATGCCGTTCGCATCTTGACCGAGGGTGCTCGCCGGACTCGCACGGTCTGGGCGCCGGGTGGGGGCCGCATCGACTAGCGCGGCAACCGGGTGTGGACCGAGACCGGAGAGCCGGTCGACACGACCCGGGTTTCTGTGGTGAGTCACGCGCTCACGGCTCACTGCCGTCTGTCCTTGGCTGCCGGATGGGCAGTCCTCAGGAGCGAGTCATGACTACGACCGGCCCCGGCACCGGACGGTTCCGATTGGCCAGTGGTGCCGGCGCCTGCGCGGTCGTCGCCGCTCGGGTTACCGCACTTCTCAGCGCATCAAGGACAGATGGCGGCTCATGGCGATCAAGAACGCGCCACGCCATCGCTTGCTGATTCTCGCCCCTGCTCGCGTACGTCACCCAACTTCCCACCTTGACGGATGCCTCAACAGCGTCAGCCGTCGAACGTGCAAGGTCGACGACGGACGCCGCTGTTGCTCTCAGCGTCTCGATCGGTTGAGGTCCTCTCGCGAGGCAACGCAGGCACTCCCCTGCCTGCCGCACGGGCCGTGGATCCGACCGTGCGCGACTGGCAAGCGAGCGATCGGCGCGGCCCCAGCTCCCAGCCAACTCGGACGCATGATCTGTCAACTGTGACAACAGACCGGGGAAGGCGTTGTCTCCCGTCGCGCGAGCGACCCTCCGGACTTCCTCAGCCAAGACGGTAGTCATGCGCACTTGGGCAGTGATCAACATCAGGGTGTGCTGGGGGCTAACCCCCGCCTCAGACTCGAGCATCTCGCGCAGTCGCTGAAGTCCCAGCGGCAGGTCCTCGGGCGTGCTGACCGGCAGGACGGCTAGCCCCGCCATGGGTCGGGGTAGACGAGTGCCCCAGGAGGACGCGGCCGGGGCGAAGCGATCGATCACCGAGCGGGCAGACAGGTGCAGGCCTGCACCCTCGGCGACCCCAAGGTCTCGTGCGACGTCGTCCGCGCCGGCGTGAGTGGCTGCTTGCACGAGACGCCTGTCGAGGTGAGCGACGCCCAATGCGAGGACGGCGATGTCGGCGATCGCCGCCCGCCCCTCAGGACCACTCGGTATGCCCGGGCTCTGCGTCCAGGCGACGTGGGCTTGAGTGGCAGCGGCTCCTAGCCGCTCCCAGGCGGCACTGGGCGAGCGGGGATGCACCGCCGCGCTGACCTCAGCTGGACTGTGGTTGCGCGCCTCCCGCACTCCCACCCGCAGCGCCCTGGCCAGGACCCGCTCAGGGTGTGAGTGGAGAGTCGAAAGGTCGACGGACGACGCCTTGTCCGTCCCAAGGACGTCAGCCAGGACCTGGCGACTCAGCGCGATCACGGCCCCCCTGCCGTGCAGTGCAGCGTCGATGCCCATGGAGGTCTGCTCGACCGGATGCTCGAGGACGCTGAGGTGGGCGAGGTGAGCGGTGACCTCCTCAACGCCCGTCGACGCGTTCACCACGTCGCACCTGCCGTGCGCCTCTCGTCCCCAACCGCCGTCACCTCGTGCAGTGCCAGCAGCGCTCGGGCGCGCTGACCTACGTCATCGGTCGTCGCAAGGACACTGAGGAGCACGTCAGCCACGTCGGCCCGCAGGGCGGAGTCCCTCCGCTCGCTGTCCGCCGTGCAGGCCGGCTCGTAGGGCGGCGAGACGTCCTCCAGGTGCGCCAAGGCGCACGACGCCGTCAGCCGTTCGAGCAGATCACCGCTCGTGTCGGCGAGCAGGGACAGGAGCGAACGAGCCAGGTCAATCTCGGCGGCGGCAGTAGAGACGGGCTCTGGGTTCCCTGTGGCTCCTGAGCTGTGCGCCAGTCCATATCGGCGAATCGGATCGTCGGTCATGTCGACCTCCCGGAGTCGTCGCCGTGGACCGGTCGTCCACAGCCGCGCCTGGGGCCTCCCCGTCCACAATCACGGTGCCGTGTGACCCGACGCCGTTCACTGCGTGACAGACCGGGGTGTGCCAGGTACTGTCTCGCCATCAACTCATGTGAACGACGGAGCTGTCCAGTGACAACTGACGACCATCGCCCCAGGACGCCCCTCGGGGCCCTGGCGGCCATCGACGGAAGCCGCACACTCAGCCGCACGTCCCTCTCGCTCACCGCTGCAGTCGTTGCTGCGCATGGGGGTTGCGGTGCGACGACCCTGGCGCAGCACCTCGCGCTCGTCGCCTCGGTAACCGAGCGACGACTCGACGACATGCTGAGGACCGTCGGTCGGGACTCCGCGCCGTGCCTGCTTGTTGCCTCCTCGACAGCGGACGGAACGGCACGGGCCGTGCGCGCCCTGCACCGCCTGGAACTGTCCGGCATCGACAGCGACCGCCTCCATCTCGTCTTCGTCCGCGACGGTCGCGGCCCCCTCCCGGTCGCCGCCCGAGCTCGCCTTCGGCTCCTCGCACCCGTCGTCGCCGGCATCCACGCCGTGCCTCACGTGCAGCGGTGGCGGTACGAGTCCGGCGAGTCCCGAACCGGCTCTCGCCGCTACGACCGTGCGGTCGAGGACCTCGCGAACCTCGTCAGCCAACAGTTCCAGCGCGCCGGCCAGCTCGACGCCGCGACCGCCCACCTTCTCGAGGAGGAACTCTGATGCTCCAGCTCGTCAGCGACGTCGCGACGCTTGCAGCCGCCACGATCCCCAATCCCGCACCGGCCATCCCTCCGGGCGCGGCGGATAAGGTCAGCTTGCTGCTGTCCTGGCTGAAGGGCGTCGGCATCGTCGGAGGTGCCGCGGGTCTCGTCATCTGCGGAATCATGATGACGGTCGGCCGACGCAACCGCTCGGCCATGGCCGCGGACGGTGCGGCCGGAATCCCCTGGGTCCTCGGTGGGCTGAGCCTCGTGTCCTTCGGCGCGGGTGTCGTCGGAGCGGTCGTCTCCTGATGTCGGCGCGGATCATTCCTCTTCGGCGTGCAGGAGGCGCACCACCCGACCCGTACCGCACCCCTGTCGGTCTCGTCACGGGACCGCGGCTGCGGACAAGGCGGCGTACGGGCCTCGTCGTCGCCGTGGTGATCACTGCGGTTCTCGTCACCCTGCTCCTCCTGGCTCTCTTCATCTCCGCCCGCCACCAGCCTCCGGACTCGGCGGGCACGGCTTCATCCGCTCCGGCGGCGACACCCTTCTCTGGCGGCGGACTGACCTGGCAGCGTGTGCAAGGCGTCTACTTCCCGGTCTCGTCCACGGACGGGCCCTCCCGCATCGACGGGCAGCTGGTCGCCGGCTTCGCGGAGTCCGACCTCGGTGCCGCCCTCGCTGCGGTCCACATCGTCTACCGGGCCACAGCGGCGCCGGGGCCCTCCGTGTTCGGCCCGACCCTGCACGAACAGGTCGTCGGTCCAGGCGCTCGTGACCTCGCCGCGGCGGTGGAGGCCGAGTACGCGCAAGCACGCGAGACCTCCGGTCTCCCGGACGGTGCCCCCCTGGGCGACGGCTCCGCCACCTTCATCGGCTACCGCGCCGCACCCCTGCCCGGTGGGAACCGACAGGTGCAGGTCGTCGAGCGGTCCCCCGACGAGAACGGCGTCGCGCAGTTCTACGCCTTTGACGTCGTGCTCACCCGCCTCGACGGTGACTGGAAGGTGGTCGCTCCCTCGACGGGGACCTGGAACAGCGCCTTCAGCCGGCTCCCGAACGCACCGGCCGACATGGTGGCGTTCCAGCCGGCCGCCCCGACGGGAGGTCCCTGATGCCCTGCGGCCCCATGGATCCGCTCAGCTGCGCTCAGGGAGCGGTGACCGCCGTGACCACGGCGGCCGCCGGGGCAGCGGGGACCACCCTGGGCAACGCCTTCGCCGACGCCATGCGTGACGGCGCCACCTGGGTCATCAAGACGACCGTCGGGTGGTGGCTGCAGGTGCCGTCGATCGATGTCGAAGGCTCCGCTGCCGTCGACATCCGTCAGTACGTGCTGTGGCTCTCGGTCGCGGTGGCCGGTGCTGGTGTGATCTGGCAGGGCCTGCGCATGACGGTGCGCCGCAACGCCGAACCACTCATCGATGTCGGACGCGGTCTCGCGACCTTGGCGCTGTGGGCCAGCGTGGGCATCGTCGGGCCGGCGACGGCCCTGCGCCTGGGCGACGCCTTCTCCGTGTGGGTGCTCGACCAGGCAGCCAGCGGGCAGGTGGCCGACCGCCTCGTGGAGCTGGCCAGCCTCACGGGCGTGCAGTCCGCCGGGGCGGCCATCGTCCTGGGCCTGCTGGTGATGTTCGCGGGCCTCGCCCAGGCCGTCCTGATGATGTTCCGGGAGGGAGCCGTCATCGTCCTCGCCGGTGCTCTGGTCCTCGCGGCGGCAGGGAACCTCACCGGTTTCGGGCGCGCCTGGCTGCCGAAGGTCCTCGGCTGGATGCTCGCCCTGATCGCCTTCAAGCCCGTCGCCGCGCTGATCTACGCGACCGCCCTCGCGATGACCGGAGAGAACGACGACCCACGGGCCGTCGTCGTCGGCCTGTCCATGATGGTGCTCAGCGTCGTCGCTCTCCCCGCCCTGATGAAGCTCTTCACGTGGGCTAGCGGCACGGCTGCCAGCGGGGGCAGCGGGCTTGCCGGCGCGCTCACCCTCGCGGGCGCTGGCGTGCAGGCCGCGGGAGTCGTCCGGTCGAGGTCAGGGGCGGCGGCTGAGGTTGACGGTGGGCCCAGCGGCGCGTCTCGGCAGGCCACCGCCATCGCGCGGGACCTCGGTGGCAGCGCCGTCGTGCGCGGCTCGGCGTCGCAAGCAACCTCCGGCGCGGCGATGAGCGCCGCAGGTACCGCAGCCGCGGGAGCGGCTACCGGCGGCGCACTCCTCGCCGCCCAGGCGGCCAAGGAGGGGACGGATCGCGCCCGACGGGCAGCGCGGTCCGCTGCCGCGGCCATGACGGAACACGACGAGGGAACGGACCGCTCCGCATGAGCTCCACCTCCACCACCGCCGGTGCGCGCCCCGGTGCCTCCGCTCGCGACGACGGGGCCATGCGCACCTACGGCGGCTGGCGCCGTACCCGCGGCATCGGGCTGTTCGGCCTCGGCCCCGTCGCGACGTTCATCGTGATCGCCGCCGTCCTGGTCCCCCTGGTCGTCCTGGGTACGAGTCCTCGCGTCGGACTCCTCCTCTGCGTGCCGGCGGCGGTGGTGATCGCCCTGACCTGTGCGCGCATCGACGGAACGCCCGTCCTGCACACCCTGCAGCGCCGGGCGCAGTGGACCTGGGCGTCCTGGCGCGGGTACACGAGCCTGCGGGCGGGTGTCCTCGTCGAGCACCCCTCCGCCTGGCAACTACCCGGCGCGCTCGCTCCGACCAGGCTGCTGTCGTGCGAGGACGGTCGCGGCGGCCACTTCGGGCTCGTGCACGACACGCGCAGCGGGCATCTCACCGCGACCCTGCGGTGCGCCGCGACCTCGACGTGGCTCGTCGACGGCGCAGACGCCGACGGGTGGGTCGCGAACTGGCACTCCTGGTTGGCGTCCCGCGGGTTCGACCCGATGGTGCAGTGGGTGGCCGTCACCGTGGACACCGCACCGGAACCCGGTTCCACGCTGGCGCGCAACGTCGCCGAGCGCATCGACCCGACCGCACCACAGGACGCCCTCGACCTCGTGCACCAGCTCGTCGAGGCGTCGCCCGCCGCCTCCGCGGACGTGGAGACACGGGTGTCGGTGACGTTCGACCCGGCCCGCGCAGGCATGCCCCTGACCGACCTCGCGGACGCAGCTGCGGAGGTGTCCCGTGCTCTGGCCGGCATGGAAGCCGCTCTCGCCGAGTGCGGCGTCACCGTCCTGGGACGCTCCCGCGCCGACGAGCTCGCCGGCGCTGTTCGCGTCGCCTTCGACCCGGCCAGCCGCGGCGATGTGGAATCGGCTCTTCACGGTTCCGCTACCCCGGCTGACGACTTGACCTGGGAGACGGCCGGGCCCGTGGCCGCAGAGGAGTCCTGGGACCACTACCGCCACGACAGCGGGCTGTCGGTCTCGTGGGCCTGGCACGAGGCTCCGCGCCAGCAGGTCACCTCGAACGTGCTGGTGCGGCTGATGTCCCCCTCCCGCTACCCGAAGCGCGTCACCATGCTCTACCGGCCGATGTCCGCGGGCGCTGCTGCGCGCCTGCTCGAGGACCAGGTCAACGCCGCCGCGTTCCGCGAGGCGTACCGGCGCACTCAGGGCCGCGACGCCACGGCTCGCGACCAGGCGGATCAGGAACGCGCGATGACGGCCGCCCGCGAGGAGGCCCTCGGCGCGGGTGTCGTCCTCATGAGCCTCTACGCCACGGTCACGGTCACCGACCCCAACGACCTCTCCGCTGCCGTCGCCGACCTGGAGTCGCGCGCCGACCAGTCGAAGGTGCGGGTGCGCCGCCTGTACGGCGCTCAGGCGGTCGGGTTCGCCACCACCCTGCCGGCGGGCATCTACCCGCCCCACGTCGCCGAGAGGATCCTGCGATGAGCCTGCTGAACCGGGCGTCGACCTCCCCCGAGTCGAAGATCTGGCGCACTGCCCCGCCGGCGTGGGGCTGGCGCACCAGTGGGGCCGGCCGACTGGGCCACGTGACCGCAGCACCCGGGTACCAGGCGACCACCGTGCAGGCCTGCGGCCTCTTCCCGTTCGTGGCCGGCTCCGGAGCGCCGAGCGTCGGTGTCCCGTTCGGGCGGCACATGATGTGGGGCGAGGCGGTGTGCCTGGACCCCTTCTCCTGGCTGGACAGCGGCCTGGTCACCAACCGCGGCCTGACCCTGCTCGGCCAACCCGGCACCGGGAAGTCCGCTGCGCTCAAGCGACTGTCGCGGGGACTCATGGCCTTCGGTGTGCGCCCGCTCTTCCTGGGCGACCTGAAACCCGACTACTCCGCGGTCGTGGCCGCAGCCGGCGGCCAGGTCCTGCGCGTGGGCCGCGGCCTCGACCGCATCAACCCCCTCGACGCCGGGCCGCTCGGCACCGCCCTCGCGCGCATGGCTGGACCGGCCGCCACCCGTCTGCGACTGGAAGTCCGGGGCCGCCGGTTGTCCGCGACCCTGGCGTTGTGCTCCCTGGTCCGCCGACACGACCGGGTGACCAACGGGGAGGAGACGGTGCTCGGGGCCGCGGTCGACCTCCTCACCGACCGTCTGCCCCTGGGCGTCGACCCCACCGTGCCGGACGTCCTGCGCGTCGTCCGCGAGGCGCCCGACCGCCTGATCGCCGCTGCGGAAGTGGACGACGTCGGCGCCTACCGCGGCGAGACCAAGGCGCTGCGGCAGACCCTCTCCCTGCTCTGCGAGGGCTCCCTCAAGGGCGTCTTCGACGGACCCACGACCCGTCCCATCGACCTGGACAGCCCCGCGGTCAGCGTGGACATCTCCGCAGTCGCCGCCTCCGGTGACACCCTCGTCGCCGCGGCCATGCTGTCGACGTGGTCCTACGGCTTCGCCGTCATCGACGCCTCGACCGCACTCGCCGAGGCGGGGCTGGCCCCGCGACGGCGCTACTTCGCCGTCATGGACGAGCTGTGGCGGGCGCTGCGCGGAGCACCCGGCCTCGTCGACCACGCCGACGCCCTGACCCGCGTCTACCGCGGGCGCGACGTCGCCCACGCCATGGCCACCCACTCCCTGGACGACCTGTCGGCCCTGCCCAGCGAGGAGGACCGCGCCAAGGCTCGCGGCTTCGTGGAGCGCAACGCCATCACGGTGCTGGCCGGTCTGCCGCCCCGGGAGCTCGAGGAGGTCACGCGGGTGGTCCCGCTCTCGGCCCGCGAGATGGCGATGGTCTCGTCCTGGTCCGCGCCCGAGTCGTGGCAGACCGGCGCCCGCCACCCCGGGCGCGGCAAGTACCTCATCAAGACCGGCCAGCGCGTCGGCATCCCCGTCGAGCTCGAGTTCGTCGGCGACGAGCACTGGCTCTACGACACCGACCACGTCCGCCCGGCCGCTGACTACTCCGGCGATGTGCTTCCGTGAGCCGGCCTCTGGAACCGCGCGGTGCGGGGCTACCGGTCGGCACCGGCACACCGCTCCTGATCGTGGCCGGCGTCTGGGGCGCGGCCGGCGCCGGCGGACTGGTGTGGCTGGCCGGCGGAACCGCGAGCTGGCTGGTCGGTGGTGGCTGGGACGTCCCGCCCTTCGACACCAGCAGCGCCCGGCGATTCCTCATCGGTGGACCGTCGACGTTGTGGCCGCAGACCCCGGGTTGGCTCGTCTGGGTCCTCGCCGGACTGGGCTTCACCGTCATCTCGGTCCTCACCGCCGCCGTCGTCGCACGCCGGGACCGGTCCCCGCGCAGCGAGCTCGAGGTCCCTCGGCAGGTGGCGCACCTCCTGCCGCGCGCGGTGGTCGGGCGCGCCCGCGGCCTGCGGCCGTCCCTGCCTCCAGGTGACGTGCCCGCGGACGAGGCGGGGCTGGCTCTCGGACGGTTGGGTGAGCGGGGACCAGTGCTGCGGGCGTCGTGGGAAGACGTCCTGCTGGCCGTCATGGCTCCCCGAGCGGGAAAGACGACCTCGTTGGCTGTGCCAGCCGTCCTCACCGCGCCGGGGGCGGTCATCGCCACCTCGAACAAGGCCGATCTGTGGGCGTCGACGGCCGCGCTGCGCGGCGACGACACCGGCCAGCGCGTGTGGGTCTTCGACCCGCAGGACATCACCGGCACCGAGCGGAACTGGTGGTGGAACCCCCTCGCGGCCGTCACGACCGTGGAGGAAGCCACCCGCCTGGCCGGGCACTTCATCCAGGAAGTACGCGGAGAGAAGGCGGGCAAGGACTTCTGGACCTCCGCGGCTCACGACCTGCTCGCTGGACTCCTGCTCGCGGCCGCCACGGGGGGACGCGATCTGCGCGACGTCTACGAGTGGCTCAACGATCCCGTGATCCCCACCCCGGCCGCTCTGCTGACCTCGGCGGGATTCACCGCCAGCGCCGCCTCGCTGCGCGGCAGGCAGAACGGTGCACCCGAGACGCGCGACGGCGTCTACGAGACGGCCCGGACCGCAGCCCAGTGCCTGCGCGACGACGTCATCCTCGCGTGGGTCACCCCACCCGGGTCCGCGATGGACGAGCTCGGCACTGCTCGCTTCGCGGACAGTCGTCAGACGCTCTACCTGCTGTCCAAGGACGGAGCAGGAGCCGCCGCTCCCCTCGTCGCGGCTCTCACGGACCGGGTCATGCGTGACGGGGTCCGCGCCGCGGAACGCCGCGGTGGCCGGCTGGACCCGCCCATGGTCGTCGTGCTCGACGAGGCCGCCAACGTCTGTCGCATCGCCGACCTGCCGGACCTCTACAGCCACCTCGGATCGCGCGGTGTCGTCCCGATCACCGTCCTGCAGTCCTACCGCCAGGGCGTCCGCGTCTGGGGCGAACCCGGCATGGACACCCTGTGGTCGGCGGCCACCATCAAGCTGCTCGGCGCCGGCCTCGACGACGCCAAGCTCGTCGAGGACGTCTCACGCCTCATCGGCGAGCACGACGTGACCGTGCGCTCGTACTCCGACGGAGAGAAGCGCCGCACCACCTCCACCTCACTGCGCCGCCAGCGCATCCTCCCGCCGGACGAGCTGCGCGCACTGCCCCGCGGGTCTGCCCTGTTGCTGGCCACCGGAACCCGCGCCGCCCTGCTGCGGCTCCAGCCCTGCTACCGCGGCCCTCGCAGCAGGGAGATCGCGGAGGCGACAGCGCGGGCGACCCGTCAGGTGGAGCAGGCCCGAGACGCCGCCGAGGGAGTGACCACGCGATGAGTGGCGAGAGCGGCACCGCGACGGACTACCGGTGGGACGAGCTTCAGGCCCGGACCTCGCGCCTGGAGCTCCGCGTCGACGAGCTGGACGCCCTCTTCCCCAGCCCTGTGGCCGCGGCACCGATCACCGGAGGCGGACGAGCCGGCGACTTCCCCGACCTGGAGACGTGGGTGGTCGACTTCCTGGCGCCGACCTTCGCCCGTGCTGTCGGGGGCGACTCGCGGTGGTGCATCCGCTGGTCCGAGCACCGCGAGGTCGTCTACCGCCTCGATGCGCTGTGGCGCGCCTGGGAGACCCTCCGCGGCGACTCGCGAACCGGCGATGCGTTGTGGCTGCGGGACCACCTGGACCCACAGCTCGGCGTGCTCTTCAGCGCCCGGGGTCCCTTCGCGCAGTGCACCCCTGTACGTCACGACGCGCCTCCAGCCCTCCCCAGTCACCGCTCCACCGCCTGAGGGCGGTCACCACAGCAACCGCCGCACCCTCGTCGACCCGACTGCAAGAGGAGAATCACCGTGAAGCACTCATGCACAACCACGTCCCGGCTCCCCTACCGATCTCTCGCCATGGTGGTCGCGCTGACCGCATCCGGCTTCGCATCGCTTGCCACCCCAGCTCACGCGGCCACTCCCCCCTCAGTGACGTCCCCCTCCGCCGCTCCCCACCGCCCGTTCTCGCCATCCGCTCGAGACACGTCAGCTCCGACGGCCGCGGAGCCGCGGGACCAGGGCGAGCTGGAGGAACTCTGGGCGAGGGTGGTCGGCCTCATCGGTGGAAGCTCTGACGACGGCACGCCAGAGACGCTCGGCCCCCCCGCCACCGACGACGCTCCTGCTGACACCGAGGCGTCGTCGACGCTGCCGGCAGGCAGCGACAACAAGGTCCTGACGGCCGAGGGCTTCGTCGACTCTGTCGGCGTCGGCGTCCACGTCTCCTACCTCGACACCTCCTACGGCGACGTCGACGCGGTCGAGCTTGTCAAAGATCTCGGTGTCCGCCACGTCCGTGACGGTCTCGGTTCGACGGACTCCGCCCCCATCAAGACGATGCAGCGCTTCGGGGAGGTCGGCATCCACGTCAACTGGGTCGCCCAGCCCGAGGACTCCTCTTTCACCATCGCCGACCAGATGAAGGTCATCACCGACAACGACCTGCCCGTGGAGAGCGTGGAAGGAGCCAACGAGCGCGACAACCACGGCGACGGCAATTGGGCCGCGAAGCTTCGCGCCCACCAGGGCGGGCTGTTCACCGCAGTCAAGGCCAACTTGGGCAGGGACGTCCCGGTCGTCGCGCCGTCACTCGTGCACGACGAGTCCCGTGCCGAGCTGGGTGAGGTGCCGAGTGACGTGGGCAACGCCCACCCCTACACCGGAGGTGAGATGCAGACGACCGAGCTGACCGAACGCCAGCTCGCGATGAGCAAGGAGGTCACCCCGTCGGTGAACGCCAGCGCCCCTGAGGAGGTGGGGCAGTCCGCCGTCGTCCTGAAGGACGCGATGCAGGAGTCCGGGGCGATGTACGCCACGGAGCTGGGCTTCCACACGGCCACCGACTCCCGGGCCGGCGGCGGGGTGCAGCCGTACGTCTCCGAGCCGGCGCAGGCCGTGCTGGAGCTGCAGCAACTGCTGGCCAACTACCGCGACGGGATCGACCGCAGCTACATCTACGAGCTGCTGGACGAGGGCGACGACAACAGCCAGGCGGAGGACCGCTTCGGCCTGGTCCACGCCGACGGGTCTCCCAAGCCCGTGTACACGGCGCTCAAGAACCTCCTCGCCGAGGTACGCGGTACTGGCGCGACGACCACCGCTGATTCCGCGCCCGTGAACCTGCGGATGACTGGGGGCAGCGACGTGACGACGTCACTGACGCTGCCCCGCGCTGACGGCTCGACTGTCGTCGCGATCTGGGAGGCCTCTCCCGTGTGGGACCCGACCACCGAGTCCAGCCGCGAGGTGGGCGACAAAGAAGTCACACTCCATCTCGGCACCCGGGTCGACGCACAGGTCTACGCCCCGATACAGCAGGCCAAGGCCGTCGACGACGTGACCGGCACCAGCGTCGTCCAGGTGACCAGCGGGGCAGCCCCGACTGTGGTCGTGCTCACTCCAACGCGGCCTGCGTCGACGGCTCCAAAAGGCGTGGGGCCAGGCACCGTCGGCGGCGGGCCGATTCTTGATGAAGGAGACACTCAGCCATCGCAGAACGGCTGAACGGGGGCGTGGTGGGCGTCGCGCTCGCCGTGATCCGCCAGCCGCGTCCGCAGCGGTGGTCTCGGCCCGCGACCACACCGCAGCACTGGACGGTTGCCTGACTGTGGTCCACATCGACGTCTCCCAGAAAGACGCATTCACGACGCCGGATGCTGGGAGTTGGACCACACATCGCCCCCACCCGCCTCCGCACGAAGAGCATCGAGATACCAGTGGCAAGCACGCCGAGAAGCAAGGAAGGCGGCAGGAAACTCCTAGCTGCTTGTACGGGCTGGGTCGCTGACCGTGGCGAGTGCCCGTTGACCGGGGTTTGGCCCGAGCCGCCTGCTCCAGGACGGGCGACGGGTGCCGGCACGGGTCATCGGCAGCAATGCCGAAGAGGACATCGCCGCCCTGCAGCTGAGCGGACAGGCCCCCGCGGCTGCACAGCTCGGCAGCAGCGCCTCACTGCAGTTCGGGCAGCTGGTCATCGCGGTGGGCTCACCGCTGGGCTTAGCCGGCACTGTCACCGCCGGCATCGTCAGCGCAGTCGACCGCGCATCCCGCCTCGGTAGCGCGGACAGGCCCATGGTGCAGACCTACGCCTCCATCAACCCGGGGAACTCAGGCGGTCCGCTCGTCGACCTGCAGGGTCGGGTTGTCGGCGTCAACACCGCCACACCGGCTGATGCCGGCAACATCGGCATCGGCGTCGCCGTCCCCGTCGACCGGGCACCAACAGTGGCGCGCGCACTCGTCACTGCAGGCTGACCTCCTGAGCCGACGAACGCCCTAACGTCGCGGACCCCGCTCCCCAGAGTCGAACGTGATGCTTCCTCTGGCAGGAGTCGAGGACGATTCGTCATGCGCTGGGAGGTCGAGCCGCCCGAAGACAGCGACGCTCAGGGCGCTGTGATCAACGTGAGCGACCGAGTGAGCACCGGCCAGGAGCAGCAGAGTCTCACGCGCAAGGACGACAAGCTGTCCGTGATCGCGCCCGGTGAGCGTCTTACGCTGCGCTACCGTCCGGGCGGCCCGCAGGAGCGGCAGTCCGGACGGGGGCATGCCGGCAGGGCCGTGCCGTCCGCGCCCCGTTGCGGCTCCGTAGGTGTCAGCGGCCGCTGTGAGCAGCCCACCTCGTGACCCCTCGACCGTGCGCGCGACGGTAAGCAGCAACTGTCCGGCCGCCCAGGCCACGCGGGCCAGTTCGCCCGGGGATGGCTGCCCGGTTCGCAGTAGCCGTTCGGTCGTGCGCGCGGCAGAGAGAGCGTCGCTCCACGACACCGAGGTATCCGGGACCCTCGCTGCGCCGGGTGAGCGACTCGGTGCGGGTCGATCGAGTCCCTCGCTGCCTTGCACGCCAGTCCCCCACTGCCCCTGTAGACGCGGCAGGCTCAGGTCGTTAGACAAGCGGCTCCCGCTAAACCAGACGGGCTGCCCGTCCCGGTTGCGATCACCGGGCCAAGCGACGGCGTAGCCCGTGATCTGCGATGGGTCTTGATTGCTGCGACGGAGCTTCACCAGCAGCCCCCGACGTTGCAGATCCGACAGGAAGGCCCCCGGTGAATCCGTGGCGGCCACCGCCAGACGCACCTCGCGCCGCAGTGTGTCCCGGCTGGCTTCTCCTCTGCCCTGTCGCACCGCCTTCTCGTGTTCCGCTCGAGTGGGCCGGCGGAGGGCGGTGCCGTTGCGCGGCGCAGTGGGCCGCAGGCCGTGCAGCACTTCGATCTCCCGGCATGCCTCACCAACGCGGCGGTAGTCGTGCGAGGTGCGTGCGGGCAATCCGTCCTGGCGAGCGAGCGTCACCAGCAGGTGGACGTGGTCATCAGCGTGGCGCACGGCCACCCAGCGGCAACTGCCGGAGTCGCCGTGAGGCGCCAAGCCGACGTGGTCCAACACGGTCCGCGCTGCATCGGCCCAGTCCTCGTCGATCAGGCGGTTGTCGCCCGGAGCCGTTCGCAACGAACAGTGCCAGACAGTGCTCTCCGGCTGACGCAGCAGCACGGCCAGTGGCTGGTCCAGCAGTCCCGCCAGGGTCCGCACATCATGACGACGCCCATCAAAGGGCGGCTGAAGATCGCTCACATCTTGCCCATCCCATGTCGCCACCAGATGCGGGTCGGTGTGCTCGTTGGCCCTGCCGGGGCCGAACAGGTAGCGCAGCAAGCCAGCCGTGTCGCGACCCCGGCTGACCTTGCCGATCACGACCCACTCCCGTCCGCGTCCTCGACCGCGAGGCGACGCAGAGCGTCGTTGCGTGTCCGCTGCGCGGTGCGCACGGAGACGTCGTGTCCGGCGGCGCGCAGCAGGTCGGCCAGCGCGACTGCGGTGATGTCCGCGTGACGACGCACGGCGTCGAGCGCAACGACGTGTCGAGTGGCTGGCCGTCCCTCCGCGGACGGCGCCAGCTCGTGAGCCACAGAGGTAGCTGACGGCCGCAGTGACGGCACGTGCTCTCCAGCTACGGCCGGGTCGGGAATGCCGGCCGGCTGCTCGGAGGCCTCAGCCGGCTCGTCGACATCCGGCGACGAAGACGCCTCACCCGGCCAGGTGCGCCGCAGGTTCGTCGGCGAGGTCACCGAGTGGCGAACGCCCACCGTCCCGTGCGCGGGAGGTGCACCAACCCCAGTCGCGCCCTCGAGCACGTGCTCTCGCCACATCGTCAGCGTTCCACGAGGCGCCAGCAGTCACCGCACCCCAGGCAAGCGCGACCCGTCGGCCGCCGCTGACGTCTCCGTCAGTGCGGTCGACCGTGCTCCAGCGGCCACGGTCTCGAAGCAGATGACGAACATCGCCGACGGCACCGCGTGCAGCAGGGCTCCCGCCAGGCCGCTGGCAGCAGCCCCGTTGACCAGCACTGTGGTCGCGGACAAGGCCACGACGAGCACTCGCAGGACCCGTGCACGGCGCCCGGCCCGAGCAGCCAGCACCACCTTCAGGCTCAGCACGACGATGCCAACGTCGAACGACAAGGGCACTACCGGTGCCAGCCAGCCCGGGAAGCCACCTACCCCAGCGGCGAGGTCGCGCAGAGTGGTGTAGCTGGCCAAGAAGCCGGTGGCGATGAGAACGCCGACGCCGATCGCGGCGGCTCGCTCGGCTACTACGTCGAGGCGGTCACCACCGCGTCTGCTGTGTGCGGCGCTGTCGTCGGCCGAGTGGTTCGTCGGCCAACGTTCAGGCACCGCGGTCATGCTCCGCCTTCCTCGTTGTAGTCCGGCGTCTGCCCGGAGCGGTGCGTCGCCGGGCGCCCTGTCCGGACCGGGCGGCGAGTGGCCGTGGCCAGGTGTCCGGCCACCTCATCGAGGCGGGCGACGGCGCGAGTGGTGACCGAGACCGCAGCGGCCAGCCACTCCGGGGGCTGACCGGTGACGTGCATGGCGGTCACCGCCTGGTTGACGTTGATGGCGTAGCGGCGGACCTGGGCGCGGGCGGCCATCACCTCGACCAGGGCGGTACGCAGTGGCGCGGTCGAGGGCGCGTCCAGCCCCCGTGCTGCCGCCAGCGCCGCCTCAGCGGTGTAGCCGCTGACCGTCAACCCCGCCAAGCGCGCCGCGACAGCAAGAGCGGTGTACTCATCGTCGGTGCAGCGCAACTTGACCTGCCGGCTACGGCCCGGGGTGACGTGGACGCGGTCTCGGCCAGGGGTGCGCTGGCGCGGGGTGCTCACTGCTCCTCCTCGACAGCCGTGAGACTCCGTCCACGACCGCGCCCGGTCGCCGCCTCCTCGCGCTCGAGGACGTCCGACGCCGCCGCGGCGGACGCCCGTCGCGGGCGCATCTGGGGACCAGATGCATATCTTGCTCCCGCGGTTTCAGCAGCCCTCTCCCCGGAGGTCATCGGGACACCGGCAGGTCGGCGTCGAGGCGCGCAAACAGAGAAGGGGGCGCTGACCCTGCCGTCCATGCGCGAGGCAGAGCACGCCGACGTCGGGTTGGGCGCACCTGGCTAAACACGGTGGGCGCCTCCATTGGAGGCGCTGGCGGCAACGACAGCGGCTGTCTCAGCGCGCGCTGCAAAAAGCGACGAGTGAATGCCACCGTCGTCTCCCTCGTTGTCGCTAGCCTGCTGACCACTGCACTGACAACATCCAGTGACCGCGGAGACCGCACCTCAGGTCTTCATGCCAGTCAACGCGGACAGACAGACCATAAACCTCAGTTGGGGCGTGTCAAGTCACCACCGCGGAGGAGGCACAGCTCGTGGCGGACACAACGGACAGCGATGAGCCTGCCGACGGCCACCGCGCACGGTCGACCGCGCTGACACTCTCCGAGAAGCTGGACGCCCTCTTCCGCGCTGTCCGGCCGGCTACCGGCAAGGAGTACAGCAGCGAGCAGGTCGCCACCAGCATCCGCGAGGCCGGGGGGCCGACCATCTCAGCCACCTACGTGTGGCTACTGAGGAGGGGCGAGCGGGACAACCCGACCATGCACCACCTCGAGGCCTTGGCCGGGTTCTTCGGCGTGCCACCCTCGTACTTCTTCGACGACGACCGCACCGCCGATGTGCAGGAACAGCTGGCCCTGCTTGCGCTACTGCGTGACCTTGACGTACGAAGGGTCGCGCTGCGCGCCTCGGGCCTGTCCCGTGAGAGCCTCGCGGCCGTCGCCGAGACGGTCGCGAGGCTTCGAGCGCTGGAGGGACTACCGATGGAGAGGGAACTCCCCGGCGCGGCGCAGCAAGGCTAGGAAGGAGCCTGCCGTGTTGTTCCGCGAAGTCCTGCGCCTCTGCCGCCAGCGCCTGGAGTACCTGCACCTGCCGCCAGGCGCCTCCCCCGGTGAGGTGATCGACCTGCTCAGCCAGCGCCGAGGACGTCCACTTCACATCTTCGAGACCGAGCGCCCAGTCGGCTTCTGCGGGGTGTGGGTCTCGAGCGCTGAGCGAGACGTCATCTACATCGATGCCGATGCTCAAGGCGTCCGCCGCACCCACATCCTGCTCCACGAGTTGGCGCACGTGGCCATGGACCACGACGACGGCGGGAGCGTGCTGGATCCTGCGGTCGCCCGGACCCTGTTCCCCGACCTCGACCCCGCCACTGTTCGCGCCGTGCTGGGGCGAGACGCCTACACGAGCGAAGAGGAGCAGCAGGCCGAGGTCCTGGCCTGGATGCTGCAGGAGCCGGCACAGGACATGGAGCCCCTGCCTGACGGGTCCAACGACGGACTGCTGACCGCCGCCTTCAACGCCCGCCGGTGAGCTCGATGCTCGAGGCGGCACTTCCGTTCGCGGCGATGGTCTTGGTGGCGGCTCTGCTCCCGCGCCTCCGGGACCTGCGGCCAGGCGCCAACCGGGGGCGCCGTGCGCTGACCATCGTCCTGGTGGCCCTGCTCGTCAGCGTCCTGAGCGCGGCACCCAGTGTCGGGCCTCGGCTCTCAGCTGCGCTCAGCCTCCCGCACGCCGACCTGCTCGTCGGGCGGGTAGCGATTGTCGCTGGAGCCTTCTTCACCATGCGCGGGTTCACCAATGCCTACGGATCACGGGGCATCTTCCTTCCGAACCGGCTTGACCTGGGTCTCGTCACCCTCGTCCTTCTCGTCATGACAGGATCGTTCCTCGCAGCCCGCCTCTCACCGGATGGCGATCCCCTGGTCGACGCAGCCCAGCGACCGACCCTGACGCCCTTCAGTCTGGCTTTCTCCGCCTACCTGGGGTGGGCCTGCGTGGGCATCATGGCGGGATGGCGAACCTGGAGACACCAGGTCGTCGGGCCCGTCCGCACGGGACTGAGGTGGACGACCTTCGCGGCGGTGTCAGGCCTGCTGTACGCGCTGGGTCGCTGCACCGGTGAGGTCCTGCTCCTCGTCGGTGCAGAGCAGTCGGCCCAGGAGATGGTTCGGCAGAGCTGCATCGGCATCGGCCTGGTCACCGTCGGCTTCGTCATCCTCGGCACCTGCTGGGCGCCCGTGAGCGCCGGCCTGCCTCGAGCTGTGGCCGACGTCGTCCGCCGGTGGCGGCTGGTGCAGCTCTACCCGCTGTGGCGAGACGTCGTCACCGCTGTCCCTGATGTGCGCCTCGCGGACTCCCCCCGCCGGCGCGTCGGGCTGTTCTCACGCAACGCTCGCTGGGTTCTCTACCGCAGGGTCATCGAGATCCTCGACGGCCAAGCCAGACTGGAGCGAGAAGCCGACCGCAACGGCACGATCGTCCACGTCCTCCATCAGGTCATCGCGGCAGCAGAACCCGGCGATCTCACCGTTCGCTCCGACGTGGACGACGAAGCGGCTCGCTTGGCCGCCTTCAGCCGTCGTTACGCCCAGGCGCGTAGCGCTGGACGAACCTCGGACGGAGAACTCAGTGCGAGGTAGCGCAGCCACACGCACCGCGCGTGTAGTCAACGATGCGCTCGCTCCGTGGAACGTGGCCGTGGTGATGCCCATTCTGCTCGGGGCCATCACCACGGACCCACCACTGCATGGGGCGCTGCTTGGCGCAGTGGTCAGTGCGCTCGGTGGGCTCGTTCCGGCCATCCTGATCTGGCGCGGGCTGCGCAGCGGCCGCTACCAGGACCGCTTCATCGTCCGTCGGCAGGACCGGCCACGCATCCTCGCCACGACCACAGGTCTCATCGCCGCTGCCTGGATCATCACTGCCCTCTTGGGAGCCTCACGAACTTCACTCTGGTTCACGGCCCTGACGGTTCTCATGGCCGTCGTCGCCACCGTCGTCTCGCACTGGTGGAAGATCTCTGTGCACGCCATGCTCGTCGCGGGTAGTGCAGTCACACTCGCGTTGCTCGTGCCCGTCGCCTCACCGGTCGTCGCGCTCATCCCGCTGATCATCTGGGCGCGCCACCGCGTGAGCGCTCACTCAATGGGCCAGTTGCTAGCGGGGTCTGCTCTTGGCGTCGTCTTCGGTATCGCGGCCGGCTCCCTCTGAAGGTGGGCGTTGGACCGAAGGCCCAGCCAGTGCCTCAAGCGTCACATGCTTCTGGCCGACCAACGTCTGAGGCGGTTCGTCGACTAACATCTGCGACCACCTTGGACGGGGGCCGGGGGCCCACCGGCAGCCACCCGTGCCCTCAGCGGCAAGCAGGCCGCCAAACGAGGAGGCCTACTTCATGGTCGCCTCCTCGCGTCCGCAACGCGCCAGGTGCTCGACGCGGTCCCGATTCGTTACCCAGACATCCTCACCGCATGAACCTTCGATGCGCCATCTAGCCGATGTCGGCCGATACCGCGGCGTCTCCGAGTCGTGAGTGCCCGGCTGGTGGCGCACACCCATCCCTCGTGTTCTCTCAGCGGGGCCCTCGGTACTCGAGGTCTCGTGGGCCTCGCCGCATGCACCGGCCGGCCGCCTTGACAGCTTCACGACGCATCTCCCCAGCCCGGGACAGACGATGAAGCGATGCGGGAGGGTATCGCCATGACATCACTGAGTGTGGCCCTAGAGGACTCCGCATCGACCAGGGACGTCGAGGCGGTCCGCGCTGTCTTCGCGGACGTGCCAGAGGTGGAGGTCCGCGCCTCCTACTCGGAGAAGTCGCTGATCGTCGCGGCACTGATCATGCTGTCGGGTGGACTGGTCTGGACGGCCAAGACCGCGGCACAGGCGTACATCGAGGGGTTCGCGGGGGCTGCTGGAGAAGACCACTACGTCCTCTTGAAGGAGCGGTTGAAGCGCGCGAAGCAGGCGCGCTCACTCGACGAAGATGCTGTCCGTCTGGTCTTCTACGACGAGCCGAGTGGCGTCTCGGTCGTTGGCCTTGATGACACGACTGATGAGGGAGCTCGGGAGCTGGGGCGGTACGTCCTCGACCTGCAGCGCGCCGCGGGCGACTATGGACAGATCACTTGGCGTGACGGTCACTGGTGGCGCACCGTCGACCAGCCCGGTCCGCGCGTGGTCAACGGTGCCGAGCCGCTGGACCCAGACGACTGGCCGTTGCCGAACTGACGACCCGGCCTCGTTTACTCCGCTGCGGGAGGAGCACTTCCCCGCGGGCTCCTAGCATTGGGGACCGCTCGCGTCACTAGATTGCAGTGTGTACGGATGACAGACTTGGCGCCGGGGGTCCCGGACACGGGAAAAGCGCCGACCCGCGCATGGTCGGCGCCTTCTCTTAGGAGAAGAGGCCTGCGTCTATCGGGGGTCAGTGGTCGGGTAGCAGCAGCAACCTCGCGGGGCCGGGGATGCTAGCTCGATCCCTGGCCATTCCTCCTCAGTCCCTACGATTTGCTGCTACCACCCAACTCACCAGGCCTCTAGAGCGAGGGCGCTGTCGCGATGATCAGGACTTGAGATGGGTGGTGAGTGCGAAGAGGCTTAGGTGCCCGCCAGGTTCGCCTTGACCACCGCGAATGGTGTCGCATGCTGCTCGTCGATGCCGTCAACGTCCACGACCACGTAGTAGCGGCCAATGCGCTCGGCGGTGAAGGACACCTTGGAGGCGACGGGCATGGTCAGAGGTTGCCCCGGCAGCAGCTCCTTCGGGAGTATCCAACTGACGAGAGCTTCCCGCGCACTCTCCGGGACCGGCTGCCGGTCACTATCCGCCACCCACAGCCGGAACGACAACGACTCGCGGTGCTCGTCGGGGTCCGCGTGGACAACGAAACTGACGGAGACGTCGACCGAACGCGGGATCTCTGGGACGGGTAGCCACGCGTAGGCAGCGCCTTCAAGGTAGAGAAGCTGGTCTGGGCCGACCGTGGCCTCGTTCGCGACCAGGAGAGCGGTGACGTCCATGCGGGGCATCTTCGCCGGTATGGCGGCCTGGCGCCCGGCGGACTCAGCGGCTGGAGCGCACACAGCACTCCACCTTCGCGTGGACCGTGCCGATCACCTCACGGTGACTGCTGACGACCTCGTGCCAGGTGACAAGCCAGGCCACCCTCACAGGCAACGCGGCACGCCCGCACCGTTGTCGTCGCCCAGCCACAGGAGAACCGTGGACCGTTGAGGGAACGTTGAGCTCGCGGACTGCCAAGACGACGACCGGCTTGAGGCGTTCGCGATCCGCTGGTCTCGAGCCTTCCGCGCGGTGGAGCAGCGGCGTCGCCGGCCATTCTCGAAGAGCACCCGGACCGGCAAGGGCTGGTTCGCTGCAGTGATCACCGAGTGACGAGTTGAAAGATCCTTAGGCCAACGGCTGACGGCAGCCACGGATGGCTGTCAGCCTTGTCTCATCGTCAGCAGCTGCCGGGGGCCGTCTCAGTCAGCTCGGAGGGGAGATCATGTCGATCAACAACCGTGTTCGCTTGGCCGCCACTGCACTCGTGACGTCCGGTCTCGTCGTTGTCGCGGCTGAGGCGGCTTCTCCCGGCTTCCGGCACTGAGGCGCTGAGCCGTGTCGATCAAGAACCGCATTCGCGTCGCCGCAACCGCCGAGGTCACCTCCGTTCTCGTCGTCGTTGGGGCTGAAGCGGCCTCGGCCGGTCTCCGCATCAACAACGGAGGCGTCATGTCGATCAAGAACAAGACCCGTCTCACCGCTACCGCACTGGTGACCTCCGGCCTGGTGATCGCGGTCGCCCATGCGGCGTCCGCCGGGCTGAAATGGAGGTGACCATGTCGATCAAGAACAAGCTTCGCGCCGCTGGCGTTGCTGTTGCGACCTCCAGGATGCTCGTGCTCGCCGCCGAGGCGGCCAGCGCCAGCCTCAAGTGGAAGTCGCTGCACCCAGCCAAGAACGCCCCGGCCGTCCTCGGCCGGGGCAATCTTCGCCCTCCGGCGGAGGAGGTGGGCGGCTCTACCGTGGGCACATGGACGACAAGTACGGAGTAATCCTCGCTTCCCCGCCCGGCGCTACAGGCGAAACCATCTACCTCGAGGCGGTCGATGACGAGCACGCCATGATGCTGGTCACCGAACGCTGGGAACGCGACGACGTCACTGCGGTCTTCCACTACCCCCGGGGCCACCAAGCCGGCACGCAGCGGAAGGTGTGGCCGCAGCTCATCCCATGAGGGCCCGGGGACTGATCAGTCGCCCAACAGGTCCGAGTGCTGCGGGCAGTAAGTGAAGATCGCAGATCCACTCACCGCGCCAGCGTTCGCACGAGACACCGGCAGGTCCTCAGCCGCGAGCTCGGTGACAGCATCGAAGTCGGACCCAGCGTCCAGCCCCGAGCAGACGTTGGAAGCGACCTTGTAGAGGGCCGCGTTGTCTGGCGTCAGCCACGCGCTCGCGTCCTCGCCGGACTCCTCCATGGACGAGGCGATCAAGTCGATGTACTGCGCGTCCGTCGTAGCGTCACCACCAGGCGCCACAGGTGCAGTCGGGTCGACGCTCGGCGCCGGCTCAACAGGGGCGGGCTCTTCCTCCGCCACAAACGGCGCGCTGACCGCGACGTCGTCACCGCCCCGGTCCGTGAGGCTGGTCAGTCCCTTCACCAGGACGCTCCCGAAGACCAGCGCGATGATGATCTGCGCCGCGAGGAACACTGCCGCCACCACGATTGCGAGACTGTTCAGCCACCGGGTCGCGGACCTGTTGCGCCCAGCGATGCCAATGACGAGAGCGACCGCTGGCAGGAGCGGCACAGTCGCCCCCACCCACGCAGTGAGCAGCGCTGTTGTCGACATGCCGTCCCCAATGGTCTCGACACGACTCGGCCTCGACGAAGCAGGCCCGCCCCACGTGTGCAACTCGCCCGCGGAACCAACGGTTCCAACGGGCACAGCCTGCGTGGGCTGATCAGTCATGGTGCGTCTCCTGTGACGTGGTGCTGTGGGCAGGCAACAGTCTGCTTGAGCAAGAGACCAGATGGGTGCTAGAACGTGCAGATGACCCCCTGAGGGGGGGCCGCAGGGGTCATGCCGGGGCGGACGGGCCCAACCACCGACAGGTGACTGCCTCAGGTGAGTCAGTTGCGCATCTTGGTGGCGTAGTCCGCCCACCCCCCGACGACCTCACGCGGGCGAGCACGTCCCAGGATGGCAACACGGCGCACATGAGTCTTCTGGTGGTACCCGTCAGCACAGAGCCCCACGTAGCCGAGGACGTTGTGAAGCAAGGCGTCGATCATGTCGAAGATCGGAGCGACCACGCCCGCGACAACCTCCCCGGCGGGTCCCTCCATGCCAGCTGTCAGCCACCGGCGGGTGTGAGACGCGCCTGACCCTATTGCCCAATTGTGCTTAGTGCCAGGTGTGTAGGTCTCAACGTACAAGGTCGTGTTCGGTATAAGGTTCGCGACCATGCCTTCGTACCGGACGTTCTCCAGGTAAATGCCCGGGGCTTTAGGAGAGAAGGTCAGCTTAAAGCCTGCTTCTTGACACCAGTCCTGCATTCCGGTGAGTGCGTTAGCGGTTTCCGTTAGTTTGTCAGAATGGTCACCAGGCACCGTCGTGAGTACCTTGTGCGATTCTTGCACGGCATGCAGGCTTCCAGCCGCTCCCCGCGCCATCCTGAGGCTGGGGGTCGCGATCGGGTCACACAGGGCGCAGGCCATGACCACGGCCTCGTGGACGGACCGTACGAGAGTCATGGACGGGATGGGGAGCAGCTCGTCGGCGGCGAGCAAGGCCTCCAAGCCGACGATGTTCTCCCTTGTGACCCGCATGAGCTCCGCGACCTCCTCCAAAGCTGCGTGAGCTACGGCCTTCAGCGGGTCACGCCGGTCTTTTGGCTGCTCCATCAACCAGTCGACGTCAGCTGCGCGTGGCGAGCCCGGGATGGGCACCAAGTAGGCCTTCAATGCGTCCCTGAGGGCCGCCTCGACGTCTCGTCGTTCCTGCCGCAAGACGACACGGCCCAACTCGGCAGGGGATCGCTCAGCCACCCGCGGAGCCTACGACTCGCACCGCGTCGACTGGAACGCTTATCTCAGTCGACTGCCCCGGTGCAGGACAGTCGACGACAAGGGCCCCGCACTAGTCGCGGGGCCCTGCTGTCTTCAAGCGCGCTCTCCCTCGTCAGTGCCTTCTTCAGCCACTCGAGGGCCGCCAGCCCGTGGGGCGCGGATGTCGAAGGGTTCGGACTGTGGAAGGCAAACATGCACGACGAAAGAGTCGCCACCCGTTGAGCACGACAGCTGACCGTCGGCCGATACGTGCCAGAACAACGGTCTTCGGGTTGCTCCAATCCTTACCTCGCGGGCGTTGTAGGCGCTGACGGCACCGGAGGGCACGCGCGCTTCGCCGGCGACGACGCACCACTCGATCTCGTCACTGAGCACCATGGCCGCGATGCTGTCGTGGTCATGATCGCGAGGTACGGCGACTTGTTCGAGGGTGAAGAAGTGGTCCCCGGGCGCCGACAGGCGGTAGGGGCCCTCCAGCATGTTCGCTTCCTGTACCAGTGCCTGGCACATGCCTACGTCACCGTGCACCACGTTGGCCCGACCGCGCGCCTGCTCCGGCGCAGCTGTTCACCCTGGCCGAGTCTCTGAGCCAGGAAGTGAACCGCTTCCGCGCCTTAGGGCAGCGGGCTGCCGCTGAGCTTCCTCCGCGGCGTCGCCGCCGACGGCATCATGAGCGGCGGCGAGGTTGTGCTGAGTCGGGGACCATCACCGCGGACGTCGTCCAGGACGAGGTCGGGGAGAGGGAAGACTCGTGTCACACAACTCAGAGCATGCTGAGCTCCGAAGCTCGGAACACCCCCCTCGCATCGTCGACTGGTCGACCACCCGCCGCGGCCAGTCATCCAGCACTCTGCGCGTCCAACAGCGCGCAAGAACGCCGCAGCACCGTGCTGCGGGTGACGGGCAAGCCTTCACTCGCCAACTCGGCGCGTGCCCTGGCCTGCAGTGCGACGCGCTGCCCACCCAGCTCGACCAGGCGTTGCTCGAGGAGCGCTAGCGCGTCAGCCCCCGGGTGACCTCCGCCTCTAGCCGCGTCGGCCGTCACCTGGTCCCACCACGGCCCCGCCTCCGCCAACCGCATCGGCGACTGGCTAGCTGGGTCGGCGGCCACGGCCACCAACGCCGAAGCGGCCAGCTCGGCCGGCCAGCCACGGCCACGGACCGACAGGTGCAGCGCGGCGGACAGGCATTGCGGGGCCCAGCGCGTGACCGACAACCCCAACGCCCGTCGCGCCGCCCTGCAACGGTCGGCCAGCTCACGCAGGTCGGCCACCCCACACTCGGCCAACAACTGGGCTTCCACCTCCCCCACCCGCCGCACCGGCGACCGTCGCGGCGGTGGCGGTGGCGGCGACCCTGCAGGAGGAGGGGATGTGCTCTGGGTAGAAAGCTCTCGGTCGTGCCGCACATCTACGGCCACCCTGCCCGCGTCCGTGCGGCCAGGGGTAGCCGCAGCCCTGCGGCTAGGGGTAGCCGCGTCGCTGCGGCCAGGGGTCGGCGCAAGCCCCCCGCCGGAGGTGGCCGCATGACTGCGGCCAGGGGCGGGCACGAGCCCCGGCCCAAGGGTGGCCGCATCGCTGCGGCCAGGGGCGGGCGCCTTCGTACGGCTTCCTTCCAGGGACGACGAGGAGGGAACCGGAACGTCGGTCGAGGAGCGGCTGATTGCGCTGACCCGGGGTGCCGCTGGGAACGGCGCCGACGTCCGCACGTGGTAGCGGTTGGACAGGTACTGCTGGCCAATGCGGCGGTGCTCGACACGCACGATGCCAGCGCTAACGAGCTCGCGCATGGCCCGGTCGACGGCGTCGACGGAGCGGTGCATGCGCCGAGCCAACGTGGTGCGTGAGGGCATCCGTTGTCCGGACGTGCCGCCGTAGCGCAGCAGCAACGAGTACAGGCGGAACGAGGAGTCCGGGATGGGTGCATCGATGACCCACTCCGGCACGAGCGCGAAGCGCGCCTCCTCGACGACGAGCGAGACGTCCTCGCCGAGAGCAGCCCCGTCGCCGGCGGCGGACACTTCGGCAGGCGGGTCGACGGAAGGGTGAACAGTGGGCGGGGTGGGCGCCTGCCGATCGGCGGGCGCAGGGGCGGTTGGGCGGGTGCTCATGGGGTCTCTCCGCAGCATCACGAGGGCAGCCGCGGGTGACGCACGAGCCGACATCAGCCGGACGCGCGCTCACACCGCGCTAACGGATGCACCGGCACCGCCCGGTCCAGGTGGACCAGGCGGCACCAGCCAGAAAGAGAAGCTGCAGGTCACAGGCCTGGTCAGGCCTGATCGGCACCATCCGGACGAGGGCCGGGTTGCCTTTT